>Ga0209198_1000012_pt1 | contig 159154 bp, 146 predicted proteins | sample COGITO_mtgs_1105_2_FD_184804 | JGI IMG/M metagenome (GOLD analysis project Ga0209198, IMG submission 184804) | Pelagic marine microbial communities from North Sea - COGITO_mtgs_110519 (SPAdes) (version 2) | ecosystem: Environmental > Aquatic > Marine > Epipelagic ...
TTGTAATATGCTTACTCCAAGCCAAATGCATAAACAAAAAATTGTGAAAATAAAAACTTATAAAACTGAAAATCTCCGAGAGTTGCAACTCTCGGAGATTTAAAACTATATTTGTATAAACCTGTAACGGTTATTTAGGATGATACAATATTCTTTACTTGTTTTTTTAATTTCTCAAGACTACAAAAAGCCTTCACAGAAATGTTTTTCCACTATTAAAAAAAATAGGAGATAATAGGAAACCTAAAGTTAGCATGTTTTAGGATCGGAAACAACGTGTAGTAAATCGTTTTAAAACAAAAACAGCTCAGATAGAAGGATGGCTCAGTGTAAAATGCAAAATTACTCTAATTTTTGGAGGTTATAAAAGTAATAGCATTATTGCACTAGCGATTTATTTGTACTCAGGAAGTTTTTAAAAGGTATTTGAAATAATCTATTTTTACTGGCAAGTATTTCTATGTATGTCTCATAGAGTTGCTGTTCGATTTTAATAATTTCAATATTTTTATTTTGAACACTCATCTCGAGTTTTAATAGAATCAGCGGTGAAATTCCTTCAATTTTTTTGTAGGTATTTAAAAGCGAAGATACACTGCTATTTGCTGCTTGATCCCTGTATACTTGATAGTTAGTTACTGTCCTTCTAAAGTTTTCTTCAGCAGTGGTTTCTTCTTTTTCTTGTTGTTTTTGAAGTGTTAATATTTCACTTTCAGTACGGAGCTTCTTGAAATAATAATCCCCTTTTTTTTCTCTAACGTTTCCAAAGAATGGTAGGTTTATACCCATTCCTATTGCGAATTTTTCTTCAAATAAGTTACTATTCTTACCACCATATTTTACTTGAACAAAATCAATAATTTTTTTAGATTTTGCGGCATCTAATTTCATTTCGCCTTCTATAGTTTCTAGTTTTAATTGTTTCAACTGAATTTCTAAGTTGTTTTTTGGAGTTTTTACCATAAGAGCATTGGCAATAATTTGTGCTGGAGTTATAATATCATCGCTTTTTAGATAATTATTGTTTTTACGATTACCAATCATGAGTTGTAATATGGCATCATGATATGCTTGTGCTTGCTGTAGGTTTTGTAAAATAATTTGATTATCAAAGAGCGCTTCTTCAGTGTCAATAAGGTCATTTACATTAAAAACTTCGGAGTAAATAGCTGTCTTTAATAGTGAGATTTTATCTTTTAATTGTGTTTTTCTAAACTGATAGGCATCAATTAGTTTCTTATTGAATACATAAGCAACTAATAAATAATAGCGGTCTTCTAATTCTTCAATAAGTCGGATGCGTCCTTGAATTTGAACTTCATTAATTTTTGATCTGTAGACCTTTTTATTAGCAAGCCTCCCTCGCAAGCTATTGGGTTTAACCCTGATGGCATATTCTTGTCTAGGTAGAAGTAAATCTCTTGTTTCGGTTCTAAACTCTATATTGTCTATAAGCTGTAAATTATGATTGTAATTTTTAAGAAATGCTAATTGAATAGAATCAAACTTTACCTGTTCTATCTGATTTGCTCCAAGAAGCAATTGGGTCGTTGAAATTCCTTTTTGTGCATTTCCAGAAAGGAAAGACATCCCTAAAAAAAATAATAAAAGTTGAAGTCTATACGAAAAACACATTTTATTTTTGGCTATTTTTATTGAGCTAAGGTTAAGGTTACTTTTTCTTTTTGTAAAAAAGGATTATCAGGTGGTATTTCAATAATTACTTCTCTACCAAAAGTTTTAAGTTCTTTTATCTTTCTAATTCTTGGCGGTATTTCAACAATTCGAGAGCCTAAAGTTTTAATAATACCAGTATTTTGTATGTCAGGTCTTGATGTTGAAAAGACGGTAATGGTATCTTGAAGTTTTACCTTTAATAGTAAGTCTTCATGTATATAACCAATAACTAATGTAGGGCTTTCTTCATAGAAAGTAACCAACGGTGTAAAAGAGGCTACTTTTTCATCTTCCTTACAATGAATAGTTCCTATCAATCCATTTGAAGGAGCTAAAATGGTTTCTTTTTCTTTTTTTAACTGGTAATACTTCAACTCTTTTTCTAGTATTTTAATTCTAGAAAGCAATGGGTTGTTGGAAGCGAATCGCTCTGTTTTTAAATTGTTTATTTGTGTGGTTAGGATATCCACCGCAAATTTTAATTCTTCTTTTAGGGCGTTAATTCTAATAAGTATCGGATTGGAATTGGCTTGTTGAGATGTGTTACTTAGATCAATACTTTTTAGCGTATTGGCTAGTTTTTTGTTGTTCTCTAATTGCGCATAATATTCTGCTATTTGTGCCTTAAATTTACTTCTTTTTTCGTTTAGTAAAATCGTAGTCTCTGCAATGCGACCGTCTAGATCAGTTTTCCAAATCGAGTATCTGGTAGTTAATTCTTCGATACTGTAGGTTGCATTATTAATTTTAACAGGCAATATGGAAGAAAACACATCGAGTAAAATCGCTCCTTTTTTTACTTTTTGGCCTGTCGTCACATGAATTCGAGAAACTTCTATTGGGTTTTCCATATTAATTTGTGTTTCCTTATTTTCAGCAAAACCATAAAAGGTAACTGAAGTATTCATTCTTAATGAAAAAGAAACGATTAAAAGGATGCCTGCAAGTAGGGCAGCTATATGTATAGGACTAAATTTTTTCATAGTCATCTATAAAGTTAATTTTTATGTTAAACACGCCTTCGGTTTTAGATAGTTTATTTACAATGTATTTAGCTTTTTCTTGATCAACAACTTTAATCTTAAATGCAAATAGTACTGTTTTAGATCTCCCTTTGTTTTTGCCTTTTCCAGCTACACTGTATTTTGTTAGTGAGAATTTAACACAGTTTATTTTTAAAATTTCTTCAATTTTTTGCCAAGTATCTTCAGATTCTAAAGCGCTATCTGGAACTTCAAATTGAAGGCTCCCTACGACATGATTTATTTTACTAATTGGCGAAAAGTAAATTAAAAAAACGATGGAACAAAAAGTAATTGTGCCTATTAATGCAATATGAATTCCATAGATACCTGCAGAAATACCTACTGCAATAGAGGTAAACATAAAAACCATATTTCTTGGATTTCTCAAGGTAGTTCTAAATCGAATAATCGCTAAGGCTCCTAGCATTCCCAGACCTCGTGCTAGACTGTCACCTATTGCCTGCATTACGGTTGCTACCGGAATAGAAATCAAAATTAAAGATTGAATAAAATATTTAGGACTCTCAATTTCCCGAGAAGTTCTTTGATAGGTTATCGCTATTAAAGAGGAAAGTGCAAAAGAAACTAACGCAATCACAATGATGTTGGTTAGTGAAGTTCCTTCTAGGTTATTGTTCAGGTTTGAAAGGTCAAACATATAATTGGGGGTAAGGGGTTTGTATATTTGATGAAAAATGTAAATTTAGTATTTTTTTTTAAGTTATTGTCATCCAGTTTGTTTTTACTCAAAAAACATTTTTCTTTCGATGCATTAAAAAATGTATATTTACTTCAATGGATTTATTCTCAACAGCAATCATAAAAAATATTTTGCCTTTTGATGGAATTACAAATTACCATGGTCCCATTTTAGATAAAAACCAATGTGATTTTTATTATCAAAAATTAAGAGATACGATTCATTTTAAAAATGATGAAGCAATTATATTTGGTAAAAAGATAATTACTAAAAGAAAGGTCGCCTGGTATGGAACATCAGAATTTTCTTATACCTATTCTAAGATTACAAAAAAGGCAAAGATATTTACCAAGGAATTGTTAGCACTCAAAGAAATAATAGAAAATGCAAGTGGAGAAACCTACAACTCTTGTTTGTTAAATTTATATCATTCAGGAGCAGAAGGAATGGCGTATCATTCAGATGCGGAGAAAATGTTAAAGAAAGATGGCGTAATAGCTTCACTATCTTTAGGAGCGGCACGTAAATTTTCTTTTAAGCATAAAGAGAACAAACAACGTGTAGATGTTCTCTTAGAAAACGGGAGTTTATTGGTTATGAAGAAAGGAACACAAACAAACTGGTTGCACAGATTACCACCAACGAAAAAAGTAAGTACAGCGAGAATTAATTTAACCTTTAGAACAATAGAATTATAATCTTATACTTACTTTTGCTGAAAATATTTTTCATTGGATAACATAAAACAACAATCTATAAACCTTAATAAGTATATCAGTTCTTCAGGTGTTTGTTCTCGAAGAGAAGCTGAAAAATATATAAAAGAAGGTAGAATTACAATTAATGGTAAGTCAACTCAGTTAGGAAACAGGGTCGGTAAAAATGATGTTGTAAAGTTTGATGGACGGCTTGTAAAACCAAAGGACGTAATTTTATATATTGCCTTAAACAAACCTGTTGGTATTGTTTCTACAACTGATGAAAGAGAACCAAACAATATTATTAAGCATGTTAATTATCCTGAAAGATTGTTTCCAATTGGACGCTTAGATAAACCCTCTGAAGGTTTAATTTTTTTGACAAATGATGGAGATATTGTGAATAAAATTCTCCGAGCAGGAAACAATCATGAGAAAGAGTATTTTGTTTCTGTAGACAAACCCATTACAGGTGAATTTATAGAAAAGATGCGTAATGGAATTCCTATTTTAGGAACCGTAACTAAAAAATGTTTGGTAGAAAAAATCAGTGCAAAAATATTTAAAATTGTTTTAACACAGGGTTTGAATCGCCAAATTCGTAGAATGTGCGAATACTTAGAGTATGAAGTAACCAAGTTAAAAAGAACCCGAATCATGAATGTTGATCTTGGTTATTTGCAAGCAGGAGATTGGCGAGAATTAACAGAAGAAGAAATGAAAGAAATTAACGCTATGATTTCTACATCTTCAAAAACTCAAGAAGCCTCTCCAGTTAAAGAAAAACCGAAGCAGCAGGTTTCAAAGAAAAAACAAGCGCCTTCTAAAAACGATTTTAATAGAAAAAGTGCTTCTTTTAGAAAATCTTCACCAAAGAGCCAAAGAGCCAATTCGGGATTTTCATCAAAAAGAAAACGGAGATAACTTTTGAGTAGTTACTATCTCTATGTGATACTAAAAAAGTTCAATACAAGAAAGATTTTCATTTCAAACCTTAACCGCTTTTTTTGTATGTAATAGTACAAGGCTATTTTTTCGTTTTTATAACACCTCATTTATTTCTCAATTCTTAAATAATAGTATCTTTGGCATCAATGAAATTCGACCTAAAAATTACAGACCCAAAAAGTCAGGCAAGAGCAGGAGTAATAACGACTGATCATGGAACTATAGAAACGCCAATATTTATGCCTGTTGGCACAGTTGGTACCGTAAAAGGGGTACACCAAACAGAACTTAAAAACGAAATAAAACCGGATATAATTTTAGCAAACACCTATCATTTATACTTACGACCAGGTATGGATATTTTAGAGAAAGCAGGGGGTTTGCACAAGTTTATGAACTGGGACAGTAATATTTTAACTGATTCAGGAGGTTATCAAGTATACTCTTTATCCGGAAGAAGAAAAATAAATGAAGAAGGCGTAAAATTTAAAAGCCATATAGATGGTTCTATGCACTTCTTTACACCAGAAAATGTAATGGAAACGCAGCGAATAATTGGTGCAGATATTATTATGGCTTTTGATGAATGTACTCCCTATCCTTGCGATTATAATTATGCAAAACGTTCGATGCACATGACCCATAGGTGGTTGAATAGATGCATGAATCATTTAGAAAAACTACCTTTTAAATATGGGTTTGAACAAACTTTTTTTCCAATAGTTCAAGGAAGTACCTATAAAGATTTACGTGCGCAATCTGCTGAATACATAGCAAATGCTGGAGCACAAGCAAACGCAATTGGAGGTCTTTCTGTAGGGGAACCAGCAGAAGAAATGTATGCAATGACAGAAGTGGTTACTGCAATTTTACCAGAAGATAAACCACGTTATTTAATGGGTGTTGGGACACCAATAAATATTTTAGAGAATATCGCTTTAGGTATTGATATGTTCGATTGTGTAATGCCTACAAGAAATGCGAGAAATGGAATGTTGTTTACAGCGCATGGAACCATCAATATTAAAAACAAAAAGTGGGAAGAAGATTTTTCTCCCATAGATGAGATGGCAATTACTTGGGTAGATACCCTATATTCAAAAGCCTATTTACGTCATCTTTTTGCTGCAAAAGAAATGTTAGGAAAACAAATTGCATCCATTCATAATTTAGGGTTTTATGTATGGTTAACCCGTGAGGCAAGAAAACATATTTTAGCAGGAGATTTTAGAGAATGGAAAGATAAAATGGTGAAACAAATGGATAAGAGATTGTAGTGGTTCGTTTTTAGTTAACGATAGGAACTAGAATACAACGACAAAAAACCAACAATAATAATTTGAAAATAATAGACTGGTACATATTAAAACGATTTTTGGTAACTTTTGTGTTCACCTTATTAATCTTGATTCCTATTGCTATTGCGATAGATATCTCAGAAAAGGTTGATAACTTTTTAGAACATACAGATTTAGGATTTCAGCAAATAGTAGATGAATACTACAAGAATTTCATTATCTATTATGCAAATACCTTTATGCCTTTGGCGTTATTTATTGCTGTAATTGTCTTTACGTCTAAACTCTCAAACAATACAGAAATTATAGCCATTACAAATGCAAAAGTTTCTTTTACACGATTTTTGTTTCCATATTTTGTAGGTGCTTCCTTAATAACTATTATTTCTTTAGGGATGAATCACTTTGGGGTACCAAACAGTAGTAAAGAAAGAAAAAAATTCGAAAAAGAATATCTGAAAAGTAGACGGCAAAAAAATGAATTTAAATTTGTAAAAGAGTTTAGTTTACAGCTAACAGACAGTACTTATATATTTATCCGAAATTTTAATACAGAAAAAAAATCGGGTTACGATTTTACATCCGAAGTTTACGATGGGATTCAATTGAAGTCAAAATTAGTTTCAAGCAGAATAGTTTTTAATGATACTGATTCTACATTTACCCTTTCAAATTGGAAAATCCGTAAAATTTATTCAGATAGAGATCATATTTCTTCTGGATCAACAATTGATACTGTTTTCAACTTTACACCCAAAGATTTAATTTATAAATCTGCATTGGCACAAGAAATGCCTTCAGGAGAATTAAATGAATTTATTGAGATTTCTAAAAAAAGAGGGGTTAAAAATTTAAATGCATATTTGGTAGAGTTTCATAAAAGAACGAGTTTACCAATTGCCTCCTATATATTAACAATTATTGCAGTTGGTTTAGCTTATAGAAAAAGAAGAGGAGGTACAGGGGTCAATTTAACAATAGGTATTGGCATTATGTTCTTGTATGTTTTCCTGATGAAAATATCGGAAGTATTAGGCGCCGTTGCAGGGGTTAATTCTCTCTTATACGTCTGGATGCCAAATATTGCTTTTGGTTCTTTGGCAATCTATTTATACTTGAAAGCAAGAAAGTAGGTTATAAACTGTTAGAAAAAAAGTAACTTCTTTTTAATCAAATAGTCAAATTTTATAGTATGTTTGTCCTTGAAAACAACTAAAAATCAAATAATTATTATATGGAGTATTTAGATTTTGAAATGCCAATTAAAGAGCTTTTAGATCAACTAGATAAGTGCCAAATTATTGGTAAAGAAAGTGATGTAGACGTAAGTGCTACTTGTAAGAAAATTCAAAAAAAACTAGAAACAGCTAGAAAAGATATTTATAAAAATTTAACGCCTTGGCAAAGAGTTCAGTTGTCTAGACACCCCAATAGACCTTATACTTTAGATTACGTGAAAGCGCTTTGTGGAAATACTTTTATGGAGCTTCATGGAGACAGAAATGTAAAAGATGACAAAGCGATGATTGGTGGTTTGGGTAAAATTGGCGATCAATCTTTTATGTTTATTGGTCAACAGAAAGGATACAATACCAAAACACGCCAATACAGAAACTTTGGGATGGCAAATCCAGAAGGCTACAGGAAAGCATTGCGATTAATGAAGATGGCAGAGAAATTTAAGATTCCTGTTGTTACATTGTTAGATACTCCAGGAGCGTATCCAGGCTTAGAAGCTGAAGAACGAGGACAAGGAGAAGCGATTGCTAGAAATATTTTAGAAATGACGCGTTTAAAAACGCCTATTATTACGATTGTCATTGGAGAAGGAGCTTCTGGTGGAGCTGTAGGAATTGGAGTAGGAGATAGAGTCTATATGATGGAAAATACTTGGTATACCGTTATTTCTCCAGAATCTTGTTCGTCTATTTTATGGAGAAGTTGGGAGTTTAAAGAACAAGCTGCTGCTGCTTTAAAATTAACGGGTACAGATATGAAGCGATTAAAGTTAATCGATGGTATTATTCAAGAACCTGTTGGAGGAGCTCACACAGATAGAGCAGGTGCTTTTAAAGCTGTTCAAGCGCAAATTATTGCTGCTTTTGATGAATTAAAAGATTTAAATGACGCAGAGTTAGTTTCTAAAAGAATGGATAAATACTCCCAAATGGGGGTTTATCAGGAATAATTTTTCATTGTACATATTACACAAGTGTAAACAGATTATAGGAGTTATTAAAGAATTAAATCCACTAAAAAAAGCTGAACAATGATAGCATTGTTCAGCTTTTTTTAGTGTCTATTATTTTAGGTATTGTTGTTTCTATATGATGTCTCAGAGACCACTATTTATTTTTCAAGAGAAGTTTCTTTTGGTATTTTCCCTGCACAACATCGATGAGTACCAAAATAGCAATTACAAAGTAAAATGTAGTTTTGCTCATTGGTACAATTTTGTTTCCAAAAAGTTTTATATGAGCCAAATGCCCTCCTTCTGTAACCAACATAATCCCTACAATAAAAAGAATAAATAATCCCAACACTTCATACATTCTATTTTTTGCTAAGAAAGTAGCTATTCTATCCGCTAAAAACAGCATTAATAAACCACTTATAACAATGGCTATTGCCATAATTATAAATGCACTTGTAGCACTTTTTATTTCACTAGTAAGACCAATTGCAGCTAAAATTGAATCAAAAGAAAACACTAAGTTCATCAGTACAATAGTAAAAATTACTGCATTAGAAGATTTCCCTTTTTTAGCATCCCTATGAACATCGTTATCTAAATTTTCGGTAGCAATCATATGCCAAATTTCTTTTATGGCTGTGTAAAGAATAAATCCACCTCCAATTAAAACAATGATACTGTGACCATTAAATGAAAACTGCACAACATTCTCAATTTTCCCTGTTAATAAAGAAAAAGGTTCTTGAAAAAAATCAATGATAGAAACCAAGACAAATAGTAATACAATTCTTAATACAATTGCTATTAAAATTCCTGTTTTTCTAACTTGTTTTTGAGTTGCTTCTGGCGCTTTTTTAGACTCTAAGGAAATATACAATAGATTGTCAAAACCAAGAACAGCTTGTAAAAGGATGAGCATGCATAGTGTAAAAATACTTTCTAACATTTTTTTATTTTTTAAAGTTTGAACCTTGCAAAGTTACAAAGTTTTAAAGTTGCCAATTTTTAATATTTTTTTGATTGAAACGTCTCACTTTTCTAAAGACTAAAAACCATCAACGACTCATGTAAAAAAGTGTTTACATAAAACACGAATACTTACAAAAGCGATTAAAATAGCAGTAGCTTTTTTTAGTTGGATTGGCGAAAACAGCTGATTACTAATAGTATTTCCAATTCTTCCACCTATAAAAACGGTCACTAATAAGACGGATGTTAGCGGCCAATTAATTATAAAATCAGGATTAGAATATTGACCCATCAAACCAGCGATAGAATTCACTAAAATAAAAAGGCTTGCCGTTGCAGCAATTCTCTTTGGCGTATCCCAATTGGTTAAATGTAAAAGAGGTGCTAAGAAAATACCTCCTCCGATACCAATCATTCCAGAAATAAAGCCAATAAATCCACCAAAAGCAGCATTTTTAACCTTTTTTGTAGGGATGTTTTTTTTATTTGAAGCAACAATTCGTTTCGTAATCCACATTGAAATTGCTGCAAATAAGAGCGTAAATCCTAATAGTATAAAGAAGAATTCTTGACTTATTTTTAAGTAACCACCCAAATACGCAAAAGGAACACTAAATAAAACCAATGGAATTATTTTTTTTAAGTCTAATTTATTTTGTTGATAATATAGGAATACATTTCCAGAAACAACCACGATGTTACACAGTAGCGCCGTAGCCCTTATTTGCGTATAAATAATTCCTGTTAACGCGAGGATGGCTAAATAGCTAGAACCACCACCAAAGCCTACAGAAGAATATAATATTGCAACTGCAAAGAAGAATATTATGATGAGCCAATTTTGTGAAATGGTTTCTAAAAGAATTTGAAAATGCATACAAAACAAATATAATATTCTTCTATTGTAATTGCTGTTGAATTATTACTTTTTTTGTTTTTCATCTACTGAAATGTGTCGTAAGTCGAATAAATAATTTTTTTACATTTTTTTACATATTTTTATATAGATTAGTAACTTTATTTTTAAAACAATAAATAATTTAGCTAAACAATGAGCAATTATCACATCAAACATTTAGAAGAATATTATCAAGTTTATAGAAAATCCATTCGCGAACCAGAAAATTTTTGGGAAGAAATCGCGGAAGAACATTTTGTTTGGAGAAAAAAATGGGATCAAGTTTTAGAATGGGATTTTTCCAAGCCAGAAATAAAATGGTTTCAAGGCGCCAAATTAAATATTACAGAAAACTGTATAGATAGGCATTTGGCTACAAGAGGAGATAAAACAGCCATTTTGTTTGAACCCAATAATCCAGAGGAAGCTGCAGAGCATATTACTTATAAACAACTTTCTGAAAGAGTCAACCAATTTGCAAATGTATTAAAAGCGCAAGGGGTAAAAAAAGGAGATAGAGTTTGTATATACGTTCCTATGATTCCAGAATTGGCTATTGCAACTTTAGCGTGTGCAAGAATTGGTGCTATTCATTCGGTGGTTTTTGCTGGCTTTTCCGCTGTGGCATTGGCAACAAGAATTAATGATTCCGATTGTAAAATGGTCATTACTGCAGATGGATCTTACAGAGGCGCAAAAACAATCGATTTAAAAGGAATTGTAGATGAAGCCTTAGAAAATTGTGCTGGTGTCGAAACCGTTTTGGTTGCGAAAAGAATCCATACCGATATCTATATGAAACCAGGTCGTGATCAATGGTTACAACCTTTATTGGACGGGGCACTTACAACATGTGAAGCAGAAATTATGGACGCAGAAGCGCCATTATTTATTTTATATACATCAGGTTCAACAGGCATGCCGAAAGGAATGGTACATACCACAGCAGGATATATGGTTTATTCAGCATATACATTTAAAAATGCGTTTCAATATAAGGAAAATGATGTGTATTGGTGTACGGCAGATATTGGTTGGATAACCGGTCATTCTTATATCGTTTATGGTCCTTTAGCTAACGGAGCAACCACAGTGATGTTTGAAGGTGTGCCAAGTTATCCAGATTTTGGGCGTTTTTGGGAAATCGTAGAAAAGCATAAGGTGAATCAATTTTATACAGCTCCAACAGCCATTAGAGCTTTAGCAAAACACGGAACAGAATTGGTAGATAAATATGATTTATCTTCTTTAAAAGTGTTGGGCTCTGTAGGAGAGCCGATAAATGAAGAAGCATGGCATTGGTATAATGACACTATTGGAAAGAAGAAAAGTCCGATTATTGATACTTGGTGGCAAACAGAAACGGGGGGCATCATGATTACACCAATTCCTTATGTAACACCAACTAAACCTACCTATGCAACCTTACCTTTTATTGGTATTCAACCTTGTTTAATGGATGAAAATGGAAAAGAATTAAAAGGAAATCAAGTAGAAGGAAGGTTGTGTATAAAATTTCCTTGGCCAAGTATCGCTCGAACTATTTGGGGGAATCACCAACGTTATAAAGAAACTTATTTTTCTGCATACAATAATAAGTATTTTACAGGCGATGGCGCTTTACGAGATGAGGTGGGGTATTACCGAATTACAGGTAGGGTAGATGATGTCATTATTGTTTCTGGTCATAATTTGGGAACTGCACCCATAGAAGATGCGATTAACGAACATCCTGCAGTAGCAGAATCTGCAATTGTAGGTTTCCCTCATGATATTAAAGGGAGTGCTTTGTATGGGTACATTACTATAAAAGATACTGGAGAAACTAGAAATCAGGACAATTTAAGAAAAGAAATCAATCAGTTGATAACTGATCGAATTGGTCCCATAGCAAAACTAGATAAAATTCAATTTTCGGACGGATTACCAAAAACACGTTCAGGAAAAATTATGCGACGTATTTTACGTAAAATAGCGTGTAATGAAATGGATAATTTAGGAGATGTTTCTACCTTATTAAATCCTGAAGTTGTACAACGTATTATAGAGAATAGATTGTAAAGTAATTTAATTTTTTATGGCGTGTTTTTACAAAAAATAAAAACTGCGCTATTCACTATATCTTTTTGCTCAAAAAAGCAAAAAGGATGTCGTTTCTATCGCTCACGCAAGTCGCTTTAGTAAATAATTGATACATTTTTAGATCTCACAGGTTTTTAAATCCTGAGAGGTCTTTTAGGATGTTGTAACTTTGTAAATATGTCAGTATTTTTTAAATGGCATATAAATTGACAATTGCTAGTTACCTATATTTTAAAATAAATTATGCAGCATCTTAAAGATTCAAAAAAAAACAAACCCAAAGTTTCCATCTTAAAAGCGTTTAAAACAATTATTTGGCCAAAGCGAAAATTAGTTTTCATAGGGTTGGTTCTTATTGTTTTAAGTAGACTCTCTAGCTTGGTGTTGCCTTGGAAAAGTAAGGCTTTGTTAGATGAGGTAATTCCGAATAAAGATTATGACCAATTATATCATTTATTATTTATCGTTGGATTGGCAATTTTAGTACAATCCATCACCTCTTTTTTGTTAACCAGAATTTTAAGTGTACAGGCACAGTTTTTAATTTCAGAATTAAGAGCGCAAGTTCAAAAAAAAGTAGTGTCTTTGCCTATAAGTTTTTTTGATAACACAAAATCTGGTGCATTAGTTTCTAGAATTATGAGTGATGTAGAAGGAGTTAGAAACTTAATAGGAACCGGTTTGGTTCAACTTGTTGGGGGAACAATTACAGCAGTAATTTCTATGATTTTACTGATTCAAATAAGTCCGTCAATGACCTTTTTTGTGTTGGTTCCTATCGCAGTTTTTGGCCTTGTGGCTTTAAAAGCATTCAAATACATACGTCCTATTTTTAGAAACAGAGGCATTATAAGTGCAGATGTAAAAGGAAGGTTAACGGAAACACTCTCTGGGGTGAGAGTTATCAAAGCCTTTAATGCAGAAGCACAAGAGAATGAAACTTTTGAAAAAGGTGTAGACAAGTTGTTTCAAAATGTAAAAAAGAGTTTAACGGCAACAGCATTTATGACAAGTTCTGCCACTTTTTTATTAGGAATTGCTTCCACAGGAATTATGGGAATTGGAGGTTATAAAATTATGACAGGCGAATTAACTGTTGGAAATTTTCTTTCCTTTACCTTACTGTTAGGTTTTATGATTGCGCCTATTGTTCAAATGAGTAATATTGGTAGCCAATTAACAGAAGCGCTTGCTGGTCTGGATAGAACCGAAGAATTAATGAATATGCCTGCCGAAAAAGACGATCCACAGAGGTCAATTATTATAGAAAACATGAAAGGAACCCTTGTTTTTGATGATGTGTCTTTTTTTTACGAAGCAGGAAAAGACGTATTAAATAATATCAGTTTTGAAGTTCCTTCTGGTTCTGTAACTGCTTTGGTTGGAAGTTCTGGTTCTGGAAAATCTACAATAGCGGGCTTGTCTGCTACCTTTTTAAATCCAAAATCAGGTAAAATAACCATTGACAATCAAGACATGTCTAAAGTAAAATTGTCTAGTTATAGGAAATATTTGGGTGTCGTTTTACAAGATGAATTTTTGTTTGAAGGAACCATCAAAGAAAATATTTTATTTCCAAGACCCAATGCTTCCGAAGAAGATTTACAAAATGCTGTAAAAGCAGCTTATGTTAATGAATTTACGGATCGCTTTGAAAAAGGTTTAGATACTTTAATTGGAGAAAGAGGGGTAAAACTCTCAGGAGGTCAGCGTCAACGATTGGCAATTGCTAGAGCAATTTTGGCAGACCCTAAAATTATAATTTTAGACGAAGCAACCTCCAGTTTAGATACAGAAAGTGAATCTTTAATTCAAAAAAGCTTGTCTGAATTAGTAAAAGATAGAACGACCATTGTCATTGCCCACCGACTAAGTACCATAAAACAAGCTGATCAAATTTTAGTTATAGAATCTGGAAGTATTGTTGAAAGAGGTACACATGATGAGTTAATTGTAACAAAAGGAAGGTATTTTGATTTATTTACCTATCAATCAAAAATTTAAAAATTTGGTTTTTTGTAAACTTTCTCCAAAAAAACGACATAACTATCTATTAAAATAAACGAAAATCAACTTATGAAAAAAATACTTTCATTCTTTATAATAGTATTAGCAATTTCTTGTAAAAACGAATCAAAAAAGAACAAAAATAAGGAAGCAATTATTGAAGAAAAAAAAGATAATTTTCCAGTAGAATTAGGGAAAGTTTTCGAAAAACATGGAGGGATTACTACTTGGGAAAAAGCACAAATACTATCTTTTAATAAAGGAGAAGAAGTGCATACAGTGTCATTACATTCTAGAAAAACAGTAGTTAATACACCAAAATACTCTTTAGGTTTTGATGGAAAAGAAGTATGGTTAGATGAAGTTAAAAAAGGAGCTTTTAAAGGGAACCCTGCTTTTTACTATAATTTATATTTTTATTTTTATGCAATGCCTTTTGTGTTAGCTGATGATGGAATTAGTTATGAAAAAGTAGCTGATTTGGTTTTTGAAGACACAAAGTATCCAGGATATAAAATCTCATTCAAACCAGGGAAAGGAACTTCGCCAGACGATAATTATTTTGTGTATTACCACCCAGAAACTTATCAAATGGAGTGGTTAGGTTATACCGTTACTTTTTTCGATAAAAAAGTTTCTAATACAGTTACTATTATTAAATATAACCAATGGGAAGATGTAAGTGGGTTGTTATTGCCAAAAGAAATTACTTGGTATAAAAAAGACCAAAATGGAGTTCTAATGACCTCTATAAAACCTGTTACAGAATTTACATTACCCTTGGTAAGTCGAGGTAAGTTACCTGCTTCATTTTTTGAAAAACCCGTTAATTAGTTCGTGATATAGCCGTAGCTCAAAGTTTGTCCGTTTACTATTATTTCTCTCCTTTTAGATGCTCATTGATTTTATCATACACTGTACAATAATACTCATGAAATCTAGAAAGCAAAATGTTTTCATTCTTTTTTGTGTTTCTAAGAATGTCTAAATCGAATAATTGAATGCCTGCAACTTCTTCCTTCTGAGGGATTAAACCTGAAATAGGAGCTTTCAATTCTCCTATAAAAACATGATGAAACTCATTGTCCTGAATTCCATTTTCGTGAGAAACTTGGTGGATTCTTGTTCCTATTTTAATCAGGTCTTTTTCTTTAATATTTAAACCAATTTCTTCAAAAATTTCTCTTTTTGCAGAGGCTAAAACTCCTTCTCCAGCACCAATGTGACCAGCAACAGAAATATCCCACAAACCTGGAAATACTTTTTTTGTCAGTGCCCTCTTTTGGAGGAGTATTTTTTCATCCGAAGTAAATAGCCAGATATGAACTGTCGCATGAAACCAACCGTTTTTATGCGCTTCAGATTTCAGTGCTCTTGTACCTGTTAGGGTTCCTTCAGGGGTTAAAATATCAATAAGCTCGTCCATGGCAAAAGACAAGATTTTCACAAATCTTCAAAAACAGAAAGGAATGAGAACTTGTGAAATTCGTGTCATTGAATTAATTATTTGAAATAAGAAAAGGTTTCTCCTTCCTCTATTTTTAATAATGTTTCATAAATCATTTTAATTACATTTTCTACATCCTCTCTATGCACCATTTCAACCGTAGTGTGCATGTATCTTAAAGGTAAAGAAATCAATGCAGACGCAACACCTCCATTGCTATATGCAAAAGCATCAGTATCTGTACCTGTTGCTCTAGAAAGCGCAGAACGTTGGAAAGGAATGTTTTTAGCTACTGCGGTTTCTGTGATTAAATCGCGTAATTTTTGTTGTACAGCGGGAGCATAAGCAATCACTGGCCCTTTTCCCATTTCTAATAGTCCTTCTTTTTTCTTGTCTATCATTGGTGTGGTAGTGTCATGCGTAACATCCGTAACAATAGCAACATTTGGCTGTATTGTTTGTGTAATCATTTCCGCTCCACGAAGTCCAATTTCTTCTTGTACAGAATTTGTAATGTACAATCCAAAAGGCAGTTCTTTTTTATTTTCTTTTAGTAGACGAGCTACTTCTGCAATCATAAATCCACCCATTCTATTGTCTAAAGCACGACACACAAATTTGTCTCCGTTTAAAATATGAAATTCATCTGGATAGGTAATTACACAACCAACATGAACGCCTAAGGCTTCCACCTCTTTTAAGGTTGTACAACCTGTATCAATAAAAATATTGTCAGGTTTTGGTGCTTCTTCATTTGCTTTGTCTCTTGTGTGAATTGCTGGCCAGCCAAAAACTCCTTTTACAATCCCTTTTTTAGTGTGGATATTTACAATTTTACTAGGTGCAATTTGATGGTCAGAACCTCCGTTTCTAATGACATAAATCAAACCATTATCTGAAATGTAATTTACATACCAAGAAATTTCATCTGCATGCCCTTCGATCACTACTTTGTATTTTGCATCTGGATTTATAACTCCAACAGCAGAACCATAGGTGTCCGTAATAAAAGTATCTACATAGGGTTTTAAATAGTTCATCCAAATTTTCTGACTTTCCCATTCATAGCCCGTTGGAGCAGCATTGTTTAGGTATTTCTCTAAAAAGGTAAGTGATTCTTTATTTAAGATTGATTTTTTTGACATGTGTGTGTTTAAAAAGTTATTAAGTTAAAAGTATATAAATTAAAAAAAAAGTTTTTAATGATAATTTGAATCTTACTTTTTTTTGTTTGTTGTATCGATACCCCTGTTACTTGATTTCCGTAAAAATAAAACGATTTTTTATTTTTACGGAAGTTAATCTTAAAAATTTGTAAAAAAAATATTACTCATTACAATGATTGATAAATAAAACGATAAAGTTAGTTGTTGAAAATTTAATAGTGACCTACTTAATACATCTTGATCGAATAGAATGCCAAGTGTTGATCGTATTTGTATAATTTCTAAAAATCGTTTTATTTTATTATAAATTAAGAGTAAATAATTCCTATTTTTGCGGTGTTAATCGAATTTAATTGATGAATTTATCCAAATTAAAAGAAGCTAGAATAAGAAGGAAGTTTGATAAAATGCTTTCAAGATTAGAAGAAAACAGCACTGTTTCTAAAAAAGAGATCATAACCATTGGTATTTTAACTACGGATGAAATTTCATCAAAAACAGAGTTACAATCAAAAGTTGAATCGATACTTGGGGTTAGAAATTCTAAAATCTATAGTTTCAAGAAATTTGATAAATCAGCTGCTTTTTCCTACAAACATTTTTCAGAAAAAGATATGAATTGGAATGGCACCTTTGTACAACCTAATTTTCAGATTTTTTTAGCACAACCGTTTGATTTATTAATTGGTTATTTTGATGTGAAAAATTTATATTTAGAAAAAGCAATTTCACAAGCCAATGCTAGTTTTAAAACTGGTTTTTCAGGTGTTAATTCAAAATTATATGAATTAGAAATTGCTGAAGCAGCTATTAAAATAGACGAATTTCTTTTAGAACTCAAAAAGTACCTTCAAATTCTTGAGAAATTAAAAAATTAAACTTTAAGAATAAAGTTGTGTATTCTTAGTAAGAAGATACAATTTAGTAATAATATCCATCTTAAAATTGTAATTTTACGGCCTTAAAATATTATAAAATGCAGAAATTTATTGGAACTGGAGTTGCGTTGATTACCCCTTTTAAAAAAGATTTAAGTGTAGATTTTGATGCACTTATAAAATTGGTGAACTACAATATAGAAAACGGAACAGACTATCTAGTTATTAATGGTACAACCGGTGAAAGTGGTACAATTACAGCCGCAGAAAAGCAAGAAATCATACAGGTTATTATCAATACAAATAACAGTCGTTTGCCTTTGGTTTTAGGTGTTGGAGGTAATAATACGGGGTTGGTTGTTGCAGAATTAAAAACAAGAGACTTTACAGGTTTGGATGGAATTCTTTCTGTAGCACCCTATTACAGTAAACCAACTCAGGAAGGATTTTATCAGCATTTTAAAACCATTGCAGAAGCAACAGATCTACCTATAATTTTGTACAATGTACCTGGCAGAACTGCTAAAAACATGGAGCCCGCTACTACTTTACGTTTGGCAAAAGATTTCGATAATATTGTAGCCGTTAAAGAAGCAGGAAATAATAAACAACAATATTATACTTTATTAAAAGACAAGCCAGCAGATTTTTTAATTATATCTGGAGATGATGATCTAGCATTAGGCGTTGTCTTAGCAGGTGGTGCTGGAGTAATTTCTGTTATTGGACAAGCATTTCCAAAGCAGTTTTCTACCATGATCAATCATGGATTGCAAGGGAATAATAAAGAAGGTTATGCACTTCATTATAAAATGATGGATATTGTAGACTATATTTTTGAAGAAAATAATCCTGCAGGAATAAAAGAAGTTTTACAAGTGTTAACTATTTGTAGTAATGAAGTTCGTTTGCCTTTAGTAAAAGCAAGTGCCGCGTTGAGTGCCAAAATAAGTAAATTTGTTTTAGATTTTTAGTGATTGACCCTGTCTGAAACCATAAAAAAGAAGCGCTTACCAATTTTTAAAAAAACGACTTCAAAAAATTGAAATAATATTAACAAATCTTTAGTAACAATTAATCGCTTTACAAAGGTTTTTTGTAGATAATTGTACTGCACAATTTACTGTGTAAAAAAACGTTTTATTAATCCATATTTAATCACTAATTTTGCACGATGCAAAAAATTAAAAATTTAGCGTGTTTATTGATGTTTTCACTTGTCTTATTCTCCTGTGGTGAATATCAGAAAGTATTAAACAAAGGTATCGCCGAAGAGCAATATAAAATGGCGACCAAAATGTACGAAAGTAATAAGTACAATAAAGCTTTGCGTTTGTTCGAGAAAATTACACCAACCTACAGAGGAAAACCTCAAATGGAACGAATCCAGTTTATGGTTGCTCAATCAAATTTTAATGAGAAAAGTTATAGTACTTCTGGTTATTATTTTGATCGATTCGCTAAAAATTATCCTAAAAGTTCAAAGAAAGAAGAAGCCTCTTTTTTATCTGCTTATAGTTATAAATTAGCATCACCACGTTTTAGTTTAGATGCAACAGATACAAAGAAAGCTTTAGAAGCTTTTCAAACATTTATTGATACTTATCCAGATTCTGATAAAATTGAAGAGGCAAATACCCACTATAAAGAATTAAGATATAAGCTTCAAAAGAAATCTTTCGAAATTGCAAAAACCTATTACAGAACAGCTGATTATGATTTAAGAAATTATAAATCTGCAATTCAGGCTTTTGATAATTTATTGTCAGATTATTTAGGTTCAGAATTTAAAGAGGAAGCGTATTATTACCGATTAAAAGCGGCGCACGATTTTGTTTTAAAAAGTACAGTAAGAAGAAAACCGGAACGTATTAAAGACGCTATTGAAGCATACGAAAAACTTAAAAGAAACTTTCCTGAATCTAAATTTATGGAAGCTTCTAATGAAATGTTAGCGACTTTAGATGCAACAGAAAAAGAGGTAGCAGCGATATTTGCAAAACAAAAAGAATTTAAAAGTTCACAAAAGAAATAAACGAATTATGGATTACAAAGACACAAAAGCAGTATTGAGTACGATTACTTATGATAAAAATGAAATAGAAGCTCCTACACAAAATATTTATGAAGCTATTTCTATTATTGCTAAAAGAGCAAATCAAGTAAGTGGTGACTTAAAGAAAGAATTGGTTGATAAATTAGAAGAGTTTGCAACTTTTAATGATAGCTTAGAAGAAGTTTTTGAAAATAAAGAACAAATTGAAGTTTCTAAATTTTACGAAAGATTACCAAAACCAACAGCGATTGCAGTTGAAGAATGGTTAAACAATAAAGTGTATTTTAGAAACCCAGACACTGAATAATGTTTGTTTTAAGTGGTAAAAAAATTCTTTTAGGAATTACTGCTGGAATTGCTGCATACAAAACAGCAAGTTTAGTTCGTTTATTTATAAAATCAGGCGCAGAAGTCAAAGTTATTATGACTCCTGCGTCTAAAGACTTTATAACACCTCTCACACTTTCTACACTTTCGAAAAACCCTGTTCACTCTGCTTTTTATAATATAGAAGATGAAAATGAACAATGGAATAATCATGTAGATTTGGGGCTTTGGGCAGATTATTTTGTAGTTGCGCCAGCAACAGCAAATACGCTCTCAAAAATGGCCAATGGAACTTGTGATAACTTATTGTTGGCAACCTATTTATCAGCGAAATGTCCTGTTTATTTTGCTCCTGCAATGGATTTAGATATGTACATTCACCCTTCTACAAAAGAAAATTTAGTTACCTTAAAATCTTTTGGAAACACAATTATTCCGGCAACTTCTGGAGAGTTAGCAAGTGGTTTAGTGGGAGAAGGTAGAATGGCGGAACCTGCTGATATTGTTTCCTTTATAGAAAAAGATATTTTATCATCTTTGCCTTTAAAAGGAAAAAAATTGCTACTTACTGCTGGTCCAACATACGAAGCAATAGACCCTGTTCGTTTTATTGGAAATCATTCTTCTGGCAAAATGGGTTTTGCAATTGCAGAAGCAGCTGCTAATTTAGGTGCTGAGGTCTATTTAATTTCAGGCCCAAGTCATCAGCAAACAAAAAACGCTTTAATAAAAAAAATAGATGTAGTATCTGCTGAAGAAATGTACGAAGCTGCGCATGCCTATTTTAAACAGGTAGATATTGCGATTCTTTCTGCTGCAGTTGCAGATTATAAACCAAAAAATATAGTTACCCAGAAAATAAAAAAGAAGGATGCTACGTTAAATATTGAGTTAATACCTACTAAAGACATTTTAGCTTCTTTGGGTGAAATAAAACAACAGCAGTTTTTAGTTGGTTTTGCATTAGAAACTGATAACGAGTTAGAAAACGCAAAAAGTAAACTAAAGAGAAAAAAATTAGACGCAATCGTATTAAACTCTTTACAAGATGAAGGAGCTGGTTTTGCGACAGACACAAATAAAATTACGATCATTGATAAAAATTTGAAAGAAAAATCTTTTAAATTAAAATCGAAATTGGCTGTTGCGAAAGATATTATGAATGAAATCGTAATTAGCATTGGGGATCATGAATAAATAGAATTTGAATGAAGAGCGTATAGAAAGTTCTCGTTTTTTTGTTTTATTTCCAGTTTTTAAAAATATAAAATCTAAAAAAAATGCATAAACTTATATTCTTTTTTCTGATCTTATTTTCAGTTTCTTTAACCCAATCACAAGAATTAAATTGTTTGGTTACGGTCAATTATAATCAAGTTCAAGGCTCAAATACTCAGGTTTTTAAAACCCTACAAAAATCGTTGTCAGAGTTTATAAATCAAACAGAATGGACGGATGAAAGCGTAAAACCTGCTGAAAGAATAGACTGTGCTCTAACCATCATAATAACTTCTAGAGATGCAAATACTTTTACTTCAACAATACAAATTCAATCTACTAGACCCGTTTTTGGTGCGACTTATGCAACGCCTATATTAAACTTAAAAGACAATGATTTTAACTTTAAATACAATGAGTTCGATCCATTAATTTATAATAAAAACTCATTTGATAGTAATCTAATTTCTACCATCGTTTTTTATATGAATGTTATTCTTGGTGCAGATGCAGATACTTTTAAAAAGAATGGAGGAGAAGCTTATTTAAAAGAAGCTCAGAATGTAATGTTGCAAGCACAGCAAAGTGGCTTAGGTGCTTGGCAGAATGTAGTAGGAAAACAGAATCGTTTTTCATTAATAGATAATTTTTTATCACCAAAATTAACAGCCTTTAGATCGGCAACTTATAACTATCATAGAAAAGGATTTGATACTTTTTCTAACAACAAAAAAACTGCAAAACAGACGATAGGAAATGCTGTAATCTCTTTGGAAAAGATCTATAACAAAACGGTGGGTAACTATTTAATTCGTTTGTTTTTTGATGCAAAAGCAGACGAAATTGTAAATATATATTCTGATGGTCCTGTTACAAGAAATCAAAATAAACTTACGCAAGTACTCAAGAAAATATCTCCAAACAATAATTCTAAGTGGAGAAATATTAAATAAAACATTAATTTTGATGCAATTTTCACTAATTTTATTTTTCTAAAAATTAGCCGATTTGTTAACACAACTTTCCATCAATAACTACGCATTAATCAATCATTTATCTATTGATTTCTCTTCAGGATTGTCCATTATTACGGGGGAAACAGGAGCAGGAAAGTCCATACTTTTAGGTGCTTTAGGTTTGGTTTTAGGGAACAGAGCAGATTTATCTTCACTAAAAGACACTTCCAATAAATGTATTGTAGAAGCAAAAGTGGCAATTTCTAACTATCAGCTACAAGATTTTTTTAAGGAACTAGATTTAGATTACGAAGCAGAAACTATTATTAGAAGAGAGATTTTGCCCTCTGGTAAATCAAGAGCTTTTGTAAATGATACGCCCGTTACGCTCGCTGTTTTAAATGAATTGAGATCTAAATTGATTGATGTGCATTCGCAACATCAAACCATACAGCTGTCTGACACGAATTTTCAGTTTTCTATTATTGATGCGTTGGCAAAAAATAAAGAAAGAATTGAGTCCTATAAAAGGGGGTATATTCAGCTAAATAACTTAAAAAAAGAACAGGCCCAATTAGAAGCAAAACAGCTTGAAGCAAATCAACAATATGATTATAATTTGCACTTGTTTAAAGAACTAGAAGCTGCAAGTATTCAAGTTGATGAACAACAAATTCTAGAAGATAAAATAGAAAAATTAAATAACATTGAAGAAATAAAAAGTAATTTATCTGAGGCCATCGGAATTACAAATACGGAGGAAATTGGAGTCCAGAGTTTACTAAATACCTTGGAAAATAGACTTACTAAAATAGCCTCTTTCTCTAAAGAATATCAAAATATTTCCGAAAGAATTACTTCTGTGAAAATTGAAATGGATGATATTGTTGCAGAATTAGAGACTGCCAATGAACATGTAGATTTCAATCCGAATGAAGTAGCAGAAATTAATGATCGATTGCAATTGTTGTATAATTTACAGCAGAAACATCAAGTACATTCTAATCAAGAGCTCCTCATAATTATTGAAGAACTCTCAAACAAAGTAGGGCAAGTAGCAACTGCAAACGAGCTAATCCAAGAAAAACAAAACGAAATAGCTTTAGTTATAAAAAAATTAGATAAAGTTGCCGGCTTAATTTCTAGCGCAAGAAATCATGCCACACCAAAATTAACGAAAGAGTTACAAGATTTATTAATGGATTTAGGAATGGAAAACGCTCGTTTCTCTATCAATATAACCCCAACAGATACGTATCATTCCAATGGGAAAGATGCATTAGAATTCCTGTTTTCAGCAAATAAAGGAGGAAACTTTGGTGCGTTAAAGAAAGTAGCTTCTGGTGGAGAATTATCAAGAATTATGTTGACTGTTAAAAAAGTATTATCAGCAAATACACAATTGCCTACCATCATTTTTGATGAAATTGATACAGGAGTTTCTGGAGAAGTATCCAATAAGATAGCTGCTATAATGCAGCAAATGAGTAACGATATGCAAGTAATTGCAATTACACATTTACCACAAATTGCAGCAAAAGGAAGCCATCATTACAAAGTATATAAAGAAGAAATAAACGGAGTTACTACGACCAACTTGAAGCAATTATCAACAGACGAAAGGATTATTGAAATTGCAGAAATGTTAAGTGGAAAAGACATCTCTGAAACAGCACTTACGCACGCAAAAGAATTGTTGCGTTAGTTGTATAAACAAGAAGTAAGTTCCAACAACCAAACAACCAATCTACGACCATGTACAATTTATTAAAAGGAAAAAAAGGAATTATTTTTGGCGCTTTAAACCAACATTCAATTGCTTGGAAAACTGCCCAAAGAGCCCATGAAGAAGGCGCGGAATTTGTGTTAACAAATGCACCGGCTGCAATGAGAATGGGAGAATTAGATGTTTTGGCAAAAAAAACAGGTTCACAAATTATTGCTGCAGATGCAACTTCTATCGATGATTTAGAAAACTTAGTAGAAAAATCTATGGAGATTTTAGGCGGTAAAATCGACTTTGTTTTACATTCAATAGGCATGTCCGTAAATGTTAGAAAAGGGAAGTCCTATACAGATCCAAACTATGATTTTACCGCAAAAGGCTGGGATGTTTCTGCTGTTTCTTTCCATAAATTATTAAATGTTTTATACAAAAAAGAAGCCATGAATGCATGGGGATCTATCGTTGCCCTGACTTATATGGCCGCACAAAGATCCTTCCCCGATTATAATGATATGGCAGATAATAAAGCTTATTTAGAGTCTATTGCTCGAAGTTTTGGCTATTTTTTTGGTAGAGATCATAAAGTACGGGTCAATACAATTTCCCAATCGCCAACGCCAACAACAGCTGGAACAGGTGTAAAAGGATTCGATGGTTTTATCACCTACTCAGAGAAAATGAGTCCACTAGGAAATGCAACGGCACTAGAGTGTGCAGATTATACGATTTCTATGTTTTCAGATTTGACAAAAAAAGTAACCTTACAGAATTTATTTCATGATGGCGGATTCTCCAATATGGGGGTAAGTGATGCCGTTATGGAGAGGTTCGAATAATTTTTTTTTGAAGCTTTTCCTGCTTTCGCCACTCGCTTCCCGCCCAAAAGCGGGAGAGCTCAAACAGACCGCTCAATCAGGGCTAAACTTGTTTGTCAGCTTTCAGGATACAAAATAATAAAAAGCATTTTTAAAGAGGAAAGTTTTTAGAAATAAAATCTTTCAATTTTTTTAATTTTTCTACATTTACAATATCGTTTAAAAACTACTTAATTTTGAAACGCTCAAACTTTGAAACTTAAATTTTCTTTAATAATCCCTGTCTACAATCGTCCAAACGAAATTGACGAACTATTAGAAAGTCTTACAAAACAAGATTTCTCTGATGATTTTGAGGTGCTGATTATTGAAGACGGTTCTACCGAGAAAAGTGATGTCATTGTTGAAAAATATAAAAGTCAGCTTCCTTTAAAATATTTTTTTCAAGAAAACAGTGGTGCAGGAGCAAGCCGAAATTTTGGAATGCAAAATGCATCTGGCACTTATTTTATTATTTTAGATTCAGATGTTGTGCTTCCAAATCAATATTTATCTGAAGTAAAAAAAAGTTTAGTAACTCATTTTACAGACGCTTTTGGAGGACCTGATGCAGCGCATAAAAGTTTTACTTCGCTTCAAAAAGCAATTAACTATTCTATGACTTCCTTGTTAACTACTGGCGGAATTCGTGGACTAAAACAAGCGATAGGGAAGTTTCAACCAAGAAGTTTCAATTTTGGGATGTCGCAGAGAGCTTTTAATAAAACAAAAGGTTTTTCTAAAATGAAAAATGGAGAAGATATCGACTTAACGTTTCGTTTGTGGGAAAATGATTTTGAAACGCAATTGATTGAAAAAGCATTTGTCTACCATAAAAGGAGAAGTTCTGTTCAACAATTTTTTAAACAAACATTCGGTTTTGGAACGGCAAGACCAATTTTGAATAAAAAATATCCGCAAACAGCAAAACTAACCTATTGGTTTCCTTCTTTGTTCATTATAGGAATTGATGTCAGTATCATTTTAATAATTTTTGGTTATGATCAGTTATTATATTTCTACGGATACTATTTCTTGTTAATCTTCTTAGATTCTTTATTTAAAAATAAAAATCTATATGTTGCATTTTTAAGTATGTTTACTTCCTTAACTCAATTTTTAGGATATGGGATGGGGTTTTTAGAATCGAAGTTGTATTCAAAGAAAAAATAGGGTTTACAACAAGGGCCTCGTTGGTTTTTTAAATCTTCTGACGTCTGAAATTTATAGGAACAAAGTTTTTTATTATTTAAAAAACGCTTTAGATTTCTCCCAATACACGTCCATTTCAGTCAAAGACATGTCAGAAAGTTCTTTGCCTTCTTTTTTAGCCGCTTTTTCTAGATATTGAAAACGATTGATGAATTTTTTGTTTGTTTTTTCTAAAGCATTTTCAGGGTTAACTCCAATAAAACGTGCGTAATTTATCATAGAAAATAATACGTCTCCAAATTCTTTTTCTGTATTCTCTTTGTTACCTGCTTTTATTTCTTCGTTTAACTCTGAGAGTTCTTCTTGTACTTTTTCCCACACTTGTTCGGGTTTTTCCCAGTCAAAACCAACTCCAGCAACTTTTTCTTGAATTCTAGCCGCTTTTACAACTGCAGGTAAACTTTTTGGAACACCCTCTAAAACAGAAGTACTGCCTTCATTTAGTTTTAGTTGTTCCCAATTACGTTTTACTTCTTCTTCATTTTTAACAACTACATCACCATAAATATGAGGATGTCGGTGTATTAATTTGTCAGAAATAGCGGTGGCAACATCACCAATGTCAAACGCTTCTTTTTCACTACCAATTTTTGCATAAAATACGATGTGTAAGAGTACATCGCCCAATTCCTTTTTAATTTCTGGTAAATCATTATCTAAAATAGCATCGCCTAGCTCATAAGTTTCTTCAATAGTAAGATGACGTAAACTTTCTAGGGTTTGTTTTTTATCCCAAGGGCACTTCTCTCGAAGTTCGTCCATGATATCTAACAAACGGTTAAAAGCTTTTAATTGCTCTTTTCTAGAATTCATTTATGAGTTTCTAAGTTGTAAAAATTAAAACGTGACACTGAAAACTGCCAGCTAAGACAGTAAACTGCTACTAATTATAAAAATCTATTTACTCTTTTACACTTTCTTTAGAAACTTCTTCCACTTTAGAAAAATCCATTCCCGCCTTTACTAATATATTAAACCACTGAATTACTTTTTTAATGTTTGATGCGTAGACTCTTTCGTCATCATAGTTTGGTAAAACTTCAGCAAAAAAAGCAGTTAATTGTTTGCTATTTTCTTTGTGAGAAATTGCTTCTTTACCTGCTGTTTTTTCAAACATAGATGTAAAGATATCCAGCAAAGGCACATCTTCTTCGTAGGAGTAGATTGCAATATTTTCTAAAAGACTTACGTTTTGAGTAGCATTAATTGCCAAACGTTTTTTTTCTATCAAAGACTCTGCAATTACTGCATTTTTTGATTGAGAGATTATCTGAAATAATCCTGGTCTACCCGTTACTGATATAATTGTATTAAATTCCATTGTTTTTTTTTTGACTATTTACCTTTTTTAGCATTTGGGAAGCGCATTCGATACTCTGAATTAATTTTCCCTTTAGAAATATTATCTAATTTCTTTTTTATCAATCTTTTCTTTAAGGAAGAAAGTTTATCTGTAAATAAAATTCCATCGATATGGTCATACTCATGTTGAAAAACTCTAGCAGCTAAGCCATTTAAAGTTTCTGTATGCGTTTTAAAATCTTCATCTTGGTATTCAATCGTGATTTCTGGCTGACGATAGACATCTTCTCTTACATCAGGAATACTCAAACATCCTTCATTAAACACCCATTCTTCTCCTTCTTCTTTCAGGATTTTCGCGTTTATAAAAACTCTATTGAAACCTTCCAAAACATCTCTATCTTTCTTAGACAATTCTTTGTCTTCAGCAAAAGGAGAAGCATCAATTAGGAATAGGCGAATTGCTTTACCTATTTGAGGTGCTGCTAAGCCAACACCAGAAGCATTGTACATGGTTTCTTTCATGTTTGCAATCAAGGTATTTAATTCAGGGTAATCCGCATTTATTTCTACAGCAACTTTTCGTAAAACGGGATCTCCGTAGGCAACTATTGGTAAAATCATTTCTTTATTTTTAATGTTTGCAAAAATACAAATATTGAGAGCCCAATAAAACTATTTATTATATAAATATGATTGTAAAATAATGGTCGCACTAATTTCATCAACCATCGCCTTGTTTCTGCGTTGTTTCTTATTCATTCCACTGTCAATCATTGTTTGAAATGCCATTTTAGATGTAAAGCGTTCATCAATTCTTAAAAAAGGGATTTGAGGAATTTTATTTTCAAGTTTTTTTAAAAAAGGTACTATCAAAGCTTCGCTTTCACTATCAGTGTTGTTCATTTGTTTTGGTTTCCCAACTAAAAAAAGTGCGACCTTGTTTTTAGAGATGTACGCTGTTAAAAAAGAAATTAATTCCTCCGTATTTACAGTTGTTAAACCGGATGCAATTATTTGCAACTCATCTGTAACGGCAATTCCCGTTCTTTTTTTTCCAAAATCTATTGCTAAAATTCTAGCCATCTACAATTGTTTTTACAAAAATACGTTTTTTAAACAAATCAGAAATATCTATTAAAAAAAGGTATCTTAGCTTTTCTGTTTTTGTAGATAGATTTATATTTGCGTAAATTAATTTATTAGTATGAAAGATATTAGAAAAATTATAGAGTCAGCTTGGGATAATCGAGATCTGCTAAAAGAGGAAAAGACAATTAATACGATTAGAAAAGTTATTGATTTATTAGATGAAGGCGCTTTGAGAGTTGCAGAGCCAGTAGATGGTGGTTGGCAAGTAAATGAATGGGTGAAGAAGGCAGTTGTTTTGTATTTTCCAATTCAAAAAATGGAAACTTTAGAAGCAGGTATTTTCGAATATCATGATAAAATGCCTTTGAAAACAGATTATGCTGCAAAAGGAATTCGTGTTGTTCCTGGAGCATCTGCTCGTCAAGGATCCTATCTTTCTCCAGGAACTATTTTAATGCCAAGTTATGTAAATATTGGTGCTTATGTAGACGAAGGAACGATGGTTGATACTTGGGCTACAGTTGGTTCTTGTGCACAGATTGGTAAAAACGTTCATCTCTCTGGAGGTGTTGGTATTGGTGGTGTTTTAGAACCATTACAAGCAGCTCCTGTTATTATCGAAGACGGTGCTTTTATAGGTTCTAGATGTATTGTTGTAGAAGGTGTAAGAGTAGAAAAGGAAGCAGTTTTAGGTGCAAATGTTGTATTAACGATGAGTACTAAAATTATAGATGTTACGGGGGATGCACCTGTTGAAATGAAAGGGGTAGTCCCAGCAAGATCTGTTGTAATTCCAGGAAGCTATACAAAGAAATTTGCTGCAGGAGAGTTCAATGTGCCTTGTGCATTGATTATTGGAAAAAGAAAAGAAAGTACCAACAAAAAAACTTCATTGAACGACGCGTTGCGTGAGTATGATGTTGCTGTTTAAGATTTAAAAAAAGTATGACAAAAATTACTGCGATTATTCCTACTCTAAATGAAGAAATTTATATAGAAGATGCTATAAAATCTGTAAGTTTTGCAGATGAAATTATTGTCATTGATTCTTATAGTAATGACAAAACAATAGAAATAGCTGAGAAGTTTCATGTAAAAATCATCAAACGAAAGTTTGATGATTTTTCTTCTCAAAAAAACTTTGCGATTCAGCAAGCATCCTATTCTTGGATTTACATTTTAGATGCAGATGAAAGAGTTACTCCAGAATTGCAAAAAGAAATTATAGAAGCTGTTAAGAGACCTAAAGATTTTGTTGGGTTCGATATCAAAAGAAGAACTCACTTTGCTGGAAAGAAAATTAAATTTGGAGGGGTTCAAAATGATAAAGTTATTCGACTTTTTTTAAAAGAATTTTGTAAATATGATGGTGCTTTTGTTCATGAAAAAATAGTCTTTAATGGAAAAATTGGCGCTCTAAAAAAACAAATAGAACACTATACTTTTAGAGATTATAATCATTACATAAATAAACTACATAAATATTCTGAATTAAAATCTCAAGAATTATTTGACACAGGGAGAGCTTCTGTTACTTTTTTTCATTTTATTATTAAACCCTTGGCTAGATTTGTAAAACATTACTTTCTTAAGCTTGGTTTTCTAGATGGTTGTGCAGGTTTTATTTTTGCAAAAACCCAATCTTATGGTGTTTTATCTAGATATATTAAATTGTTCTTATTAAACAAAAAGGCGAAATGAAAATAGGGTTTGATGCAAAGCGTATTTATCATAACATCACCGGTTTGGGGAATTATGGTAGAGATTTGGTGAGAATTTTATCAGAATTCTATCCAGAGAACAGTTACAATTTGTACAATCCAAAACCTAAAAAAGTAAATAGACTTCAAAAGAAAAATAATATTTCAGAAGTTTTACCAAATACTAAAATTTGGAAATCCCTTTCTTCAATATGGAGACAAGGCCCCATCGTTTCTCAATTAGAAAAAGATGCTATCGAGGTTTTTCATGGTTTAACTGGAGAGATCCCAAAGGGAATTCAGAGGTCTTCTATTAAAAAAGTGGTTACAATACACGATTTGATTTTCATTAGATTTCCTAAATTATATTCTTTTTTTGACAGGGTGATACATCTTAAAAAAGTAAAATTTTCCGCAATAAATGCTGATAAAATTATTGCTATTAGCGAACAAACAAAAAGAGATATTGTAAAATACTTAAAAATTGACGAAGCAAAAATTGAGGTAATATACCAAGGCTGCCATCCTGTTTTTAAAGAAGAAAAATCTGCTAATTTTAAAGAACCGGTTGCATTGAAATTTAAGCTACCAGAAAAATTTGTTTTAAATGTAGGTGCCATAAATGAACGTAAAAATCTCTTATCATTAATTAAATCGATAGAGAAATTAGACATACCTTTAGTCGTTGTAGGCTCTAAAACTTCTTACTTTAAAGTAATAGATGCCTATGTTAAAAAAGAACAATTACAAGATAAAGTTCTTTTTTTAAATGGCGTAAGCCTGTCAGAATTGGCTGCAATCTACCAGTTGGCAACTGTTTTTGTATATCCAAGTATTTTTGAAGGTTTTGGAATCCCTATTATTGAAGCATTATATTCCAAAACACCAGTAATTACAAGTACAGGAAGTTGCTTTTCTGAAGCTGGTGGACCAGATTCTATTTATGTGAAACCAAATGATAGTATGCAATTAACAACAGCAATTAAGAGTGTTTTATCAGATCCAAAATTATCTTCTACGATGATTGAAAAAGGTTTTGAATTTGTTCAGAAGTTTAATGACGAAGAAATAGCTAAGAATGTGATGCGCGTCTACCAATCTTTATAGATTTTTTTAGAAAATAAATTAAACCTATTATAAAAAAATATATTAATATTATCATTGCCCTATTTTATAACTAAGGGTGCTTGAATAGTTGTTTTTTTTGTTTACGGCCAATTTATTTTGCTAGTCCGACGTTAAAGTAATCGGTATAAAAGTAGGTCGGTTTAATATGTATTTAATCCAATTACTAAAACAGTAAGTTTCTTTAATTTTTGCGAGGGTTTGATATTCAAGAGTGAGAAAAACTTTTAAATCTTCAATATTATTTCCGTCCCAAATAAAAATATTATTTGGGTGATAAAAAGCATAGTTTTTAATTGTTGCATTATCGGTGATCAGTTTTTTATCAAACTGAATGCATTCAAAGACTCTGAAAGAAAGTCCTTCGTGTGCTCCGTTTAAAAAATCAATAATAATTTTTGCTTTTTTAATATTTTCAATATTTTCTCTATAGCTAATATGAGAGGAAGTATAGTGTATTTCAGGATGCGGAAACTGTTGTTGTTTTTTTAGGTTTGTACTAAAAACATGAAAGTAGTTGGTAAGATTTAAAGCCTTTACGCTATTTAAAAATTCTTCAATACGTGACATTCTTTTAGTAACAAAACTCCCCATAAAATAGAGATCATAAATGGGTTTTTTTTCACCATTGTCATTTTCGGAATCAAAATAAAAATTTGTCGTTGGTAAAAATGATTTGTCGACATCCTTGGGGTCAAATACAAAAAAACGATCGAAATATGGAATGCGTTTATCTATCGCAGGAAATCTATGCAAACCGTCCCAGTGATATGTTACCATAGAATTAGATTTACTTTTAAGTTTTAAAATAGTTTCTAAAGGATAAATATCTGCCCTGAAAAGTAACGTGTAATCTGCAGTGCCAACTAAATTATCAATCTGCTGGTGAATTTTAGTTTTATAGGGTTCAAATTTTAAAATACTTTTATAGTTTCTATCATTTAATATATGTTTACGATAGATGTATTTAATTTTTGTTAAAAACGTTTTGTGTATTTTATGATGTTCAGGAAAAGAAATATTAATGACTTCAAATCCTAATAATTCCAGGTTTGTTTCAATTAATTTATTTACTTCAAAAGATTCAGGTAAACCAATGAATATTCTGAGTTTTTTATTAGATTTCATTAAGTAGTAGTTTAATAAAAATAAAAGTAATGTAATTATTATTAATAGTTTTAACTTTGTTAAATTAAAAAGAAAGAATTCATGATAAAAAAACCAGTTATTTATATTGACATAGAAAGAATGAAATATAAAAATATTGGTTTATTCACTTTCTGTGAGCAATTGATGTTATCTTTAAAAGGAAATAATAAATATCATTTTTTTGGAGGAAATATAGATAAAACGATTCAGCCAAAATGGTATCATAAATTGTTTGGAGTTAAAGTTAAAAAAGCAGATTTGTGGCATGCGACGCATCAAGATGTCAATTATCTTCCTTCAGGAAAAGTTCCTGTAGTATTGACCATCCATGATTTAAACTTCTTGTACACAAATAAATCACAGAAAAAGAAAAATAAAAAGTTAAAGAAAGTCCAAGGTTTAATAGATAAGGTTCGTTATATCATTGTTATTTCAAATTTTGTTTTGAATGATGTGAACAAATATTTAAAGTTAAAAGGGAAACCAATTAAAGTCATTTATAATGGAACTCGGATCGTTAATTATGATATTTCAAAATTAAAAATTAAAGAAGAAAACTTTCTATTTACTATAGGTGCCATGGTTCCAAAAAAAAATTTTCATGTGCTTTTGTCTTTGTTAATAGAGACAGATTATACGTTAATAATTGCAGGAGTACTTTCCGACTTAACTTATTTAACATTTATCAATTCTGAAGCCAAAAAATTGGGCGTTGAAATACAAGTTAAAATTATAGGTACTATTTCAGAAGAAGAGAAACAGTGGTATTATACAAACTGTAAAGCTTTCTTATTTCCGTCATTATCAGAAGGTTTTGGATTACCGGTAATAGAAGCGATGCGTTATGGAAAACCCGTTTTTTGTTCTAATCTTACGAGTTTGCCAGAAATAGGAGGGAAGGAATCCTACTTTTTTAGGTCTTTTTCACCAGAAGATATGTTAGCTGTTTTTCAAAAAGGAATGATTGACTATGAATTAGATCTTACTAAAAAGGACCGAATCATTGCATGGTCTAAAAAATTTACTTGGGAACAAACAGCAAAAGAATATGAGGAAGTGTATTCTGCTGTATTGAACACCCCTAATCAGGATGTATAATAGGTATATATGGCTTTATATCTAAGATGTAATTGATCCAGTTTTTAAAACTATATTTCTCAATTAATTTTGGAGCAATAGGTGAAAAAGGAATTTTAATAAACGCTTCATATCCTTCTAGGTTTTCCCCGTCCCAAACAAAAATATTATTTGGGTGATAAAATTCATATTCTTTAATCAATGGATTGTTGGTAATTAATTTTTTTCCATAATACATCGCTTCAAAAGTTCTAAAAGATAAGCCATGATGCGTTTCGTTTAAAAAGTCAATAACGATTGTAGCGTTTTTTAAATGTTTGATGTTTTCCTGATAAGTAAGATGGGTATCCGTGTATTTTATTTCTTTCAAAGGAAATTTCTTTGAATCAATTTTCTCACTATAGTGAATAATGAAGTTTACCTTCTGATTTAATGAAGTTGCCTTTTTTATAAAGTATTCAATTTTATGCATCCTTTGGTGAAGGAACGAACCAATAAAAAACACATCATATTCAGGGGCTTTTATTTGGATATTACTGTCATAGTCAAATGCAAAATTAGTGGTGGGTAAAAGCGCTAATTCTGTTTTTTTTAAATCCTTACTATCAAAAACAAAAAACCTTTTAAAATATTTAAGATAATCATAAATTTGAGGAAATCTATCCAGTCCATCCCAATGGTAGGCGACCATTTTTTTTGTTTTCTGTTTGATCAGCTTAAGCACTCCTTTAGGATATACATCTGCTCGTATCAATAGAGCATAATCAGTAGGTGTTTCAATAGTATGTAAGGTTTGCAGTATTTCTTTTTTGTAATGATTAAAAATCAGTGTGTTCTTATAATGTTTGTCCTTCAAAAACACTTTTCTTAGTGCATTTACAATACGCTGTCTAAAATTTTTATATTTAAAAGTATGATTGGGGTAACTTATATCTATGACTTCAAAACCATGAAATTCAAGGTTTTTTTTGATTGCAGCATACAAACTAAATGTTTGAGGAAGTCCAAGTATAATTTTTTTCATAATAAAACTAGATGCGATATTTGTTTCTTATTTGTGTTGACATTATTTTTTTCACAACATATTTTAAATATATATAGTTTGTCATTTTTTCGTGATAGATATCTTTTTTAAGTTCCGTTGATTTAAAAAATTGTGCAACTTCCTCTGCATTTTCAATATTTTTATATAAAGATCTGTTTACAAGAAAGTTGCTAATAATTCGGATTGATTTCCCCCCTATAGCCTTCTTTATTTTATTGTATTTAGGATTGTTTAAGATAATATGGCATATTTTTATTTTTTCATAATAATGAACAAGTATTTTTTTATGAATTGCTTCTTTCGAGATTGATCCCTCCTTCGTGTTTTTATATGATTGCGAAGTGTTGTGTACTCTAAATTTAATTAGTTTTTCGTTAATGAAGTAGAAATCATTATCAATAATTTTTTCTAAAATAAATGCATAATCAATTAATTGAATAAATTCAGAAGGATAATCTGAGTGTTTGTATTTGCTTTTCTTGAAAAAAATACAAGGAGGCTCACCTAAGCAGTTGTGTAAAAAATGATTCTTAATTAAAAGAGCTGTTTCATCTGGTGTATATTTTTTACTTGCGGTAAAAACCCCTCCAGTTTTAGGTATTTGATCATAACCTTTTTGAACTTTTTTTGATACATTTTTTTCAAATATGTATTCTCTATTACATAGTACAAAATCAACATTACTATTTATGGCACTAGTAATCATTTTCTCAACAGTTGTTTTATCCATTAAATCATCTTGAAATAAAAATTTTATCCAATCTGATTCTTTACTAGTCTGATCTATCACTTCGCACCAATTTCTTAATAAACCTAAATTTTTTTTATTTTGAAAAACTGTAATTCTATCATCTTTTAGAGCAAAAGAATTACATATTTTTAGTGTACTATCTGTCGATTGATCATCTGAAATGATAATTTCGATGTTTTGATATGTCTGATTTATTGCACATTCAATAGTTTCTTCAATATATTTAGCACCATTATAAGTGGGTATGCAAATGGAGACTAGAGGAGTTGTATTTATTTCACTCATTTTTTTTTTATAGATTACCATTTTTTATCATTGAAATAAATTCAGCTTTATTGAGTTTACTTGTAATTATTTTTTTTGTTATTTTAATTTTATTCACTTTTTTAGAACCATATCGTTTACACCATTTATTTATATTAAAAATTATATAAGGAAGACTTAAATAAAACATGATATTACTCTGAAAATTAGATATTAAAATCTTTTTTTGTAGTTCTGGTGAACCTTTGTATTCCTCGTTAATCTGTAGATATTTTTCAACTTGTATCTTGATGTTTAAATTTTCTAATGAAAACTGTCTCAAAAAATAACCAGATTCTTTATTATATTTTTTAAATTCTTTTACTAAACTTACTGTGTCTAATTCTTTTTTATAAAAGCGTCCAGAGCAATTATTTTTTATGATGTAGGGTAGTACTTCTGAAGTAACATATCCATCTGCATAAGATTTCGAATAAGGTCTGTTGTCATATATCAAAACAGGCCTACCACAAGCCATTGCTTCATATGCTGACCTTCCTAGTCCGACTATTAAATCAGCTTTATTTATTTCTTCTTCTACCTCCCAAATGGGGTTTTTAAATTTGTTTAACTTAAGTAATTGAATGTTTAATAAGTTACATGCCTTTTCAATTTCAGAATTCGCTTGTTCAGATTGAGATAGGCTAAGTACTGTTTTTAGTTCCTTGTTTATTGATGTCTTATTGTCGAATCTATTTGTATTGATACCGTTCAGTATTATTTTGCTTGCATATCCAAGGGTCAATAAATGTTTTTGTATCTCTTCGGATATTGATATATGTAAATTTGCAAGGTTTGAAGGTTGTTCTAATTTGGGATAGATTCCATGACAGGTTTGAATAATAGTCGTTTTATGAGAAATAATTTTTCTTAAGAAGGTAATACAACTATTATGGTTTGCTAATATTAGATCATATTTTTTTCTTGAGAAGAAGTGTACATTTAAATTTTGTTCGATTTTATTAGATGTCAATCCTTTTTCAAAAGTGAAATACTCAAGATGATGACCAAGTCTACATAATTCTTCAATTAATGCATATGTGAAAGTTTCAGAACCTCCATAAGTTTTTAAATGATTATTTGTGACGAGTATATTCATAAATTAATAGTTGGTAATTTTCATCCCTCCAGCTGTTGCAATGTCACCAAATTAGTATAAGTTCCATTCATCGCTAATAATTCTTCATGGGTTCCTTGTTCTACAATCAATCCTTTTTTCATTACTACAATTAGATCCGCATTCTGAATGGTAGAAAGGCGATGCGCAATGACCAATGAAGTTCTGTTTTCCATCATTTTTTCAATAGCATCTTGCACTAATTTTTCAGACTCGGTATCCAAAGCAGAAGTTGCTTCATCTAGAATCATAATAGGAGGGTTTTTCATAACGGCTCTCGCAATGGCAAGACGTTGTTTTTGTCCACCCGACAACATGCCTCCACTATCTCCAACAGGACTTTCATATTGCTCCGGGATTTCCATAATAAAATCATGTGCATTGGCAATTTTAGCAGCTGCTACAATTTTGTCATGGCTTGGGTTTTCAATACCCAAAGAGATATTATTGGCGATATTGTCATTGAATAAGATAGAATCTTGGGTTACAATTCCCATTTGTTTTCGCAGAGAATGGGTAGTTAGCTCTTTGATGTTGATTCCGTCAATCGTTATTTTTCCTTCATTTACATCCCAAAAACGAGTAATTAAATTCGCCAAGGTAGATTTTCCACTACCGGATTGACCAACCAATGCAATTTTTTTTCCTTTCGGAATGGTTAGCGAAAAATTCTTTAAAACATATTCGTCTTTGTATTTAAAGGAGATGTTTTCAAAACGAACCTCTTTCTCAAAAGAAGACAATTCTTGAGAACTGTTGTTATCCTCTAGATGATTCTCCGTATCTAAAATCTCAATTACCCTCTCTGCGGCAGCATTTCCTATTTTAACAGCATTACTTGCTTTAGAAATAGCTTTTGCAGGAGTTAAAATATTATAGGCCAACCCCATAAAGGCAATAAATGTCCCCGCTTTTAAACTCTCATCAATCAATACCATTCTTCCTCCAAACCATAAAAGAGAGGCTATTGTAGCAATTCCTAAAAACTCACTCATCGGAGATGCCATAGAGTCTCTCTGTGCTAATTTGTTACTCAGATTTTTAACTCTAAGATTGAAAGAATCATATTTTTTACCGAAGAAAGTTTCAGAATTAAAGGCTTTGATTACTTTCAAACCTGTAATGGTTTCCTCAATAATACTCAGCATCACTCCACCTTCTTTAAAAAGTTGGGAAGATTGACCTTTTATTTTTTTACCAATTACTGAAATGACCCAACCAGATATTGGAATAAAGGTGAACACAAATAAAGACAATTCAAAACTTAGGTTGACCATAAAGATCAATGTAAAAATGATGTTTAAAGGTTCTCTAATAATTACAATAGATAAATTAAGAAATGTTTCGTTAATTGTACCAATGTCGCCAGTTGCTCTAGAGATAATATCTCCTTTTCTTTTTGTAGAAAAGAAAGATACAGGAAGACTTATTATTTTTTGATAAATCTCATTTCGCAAATCTTTGAGTACCGAGTTTTTCAGGAATACCATAAATAATCCTGCAAAATACCCGAATAAGTTTTTAAGAAAAAAAACAATAACGACACTGAAAACCATATAGGTTAACGTACTTTCAGGTCCAAAATTCTCGGTATTGATTGTAATTAAATAATTCAAATAATTTTCTAAGTATTCTTTACTGATACTAGCATAGCTTTCTAAATAAGGTTTTGTGTGTATTTTCTCACTATCACCAAATAATACATTTAACATGGGTATTAATGTCAAAAAAGACAAGGCAGAGAATAATGCATACATCACATTTAAAAAAACACTTATAATACCTGTCCATTTATAGGGTATTGCATATTTAAGAAATCGTTTAAAATATTTCATTTACTATTTTCTGTTTTTTAAAGCTTTAAGAATACATACTGATCTAAATAAATCAGTACAAATATAATATTTTAAGCCTTTAAGGGACTAAAATAGAGGATATTTTTAAAGTTTAATAGACTTTTACAAAGTCAAAAGAGATGCAATGGATAAAACGAAATCATTTACAGAAATAAGTGAAGCAATTTTATAGAGTGTAGATTATGTAGTAAATTTGCAGTAAGATAAAATAACAGAAAAATTGAATGCAATCATAAAAATACCGAGCGGTTTTGTTATTTTAATTAGAGAAGAATAGATCCGTATGCAAGAATACCATTATAAAGAGGCATTAGCTGCCGAAATATTTCAATATATATCCAAAGCGACCGAAGAATTACAGTTGAAAAGCTATGTAATTGGTGGTTTTGTTCGTGATTTTATGTTACAACGAGGAGCTGCAAAAGATATTGATGTTGTTACAATAGGTAGCGGAATTGATTTAGCAGAAATGGTGGCTAAATTATTACCTAATAGACCAAAAGTTCAAGTTTTTAAGACCTATGGAACAGCCATGTTACGTTATCAAGACATTGAAGTAGAGTTTGTAGGAGCAAGAAAAGAGTCCTATTCTAAAGAAACTAGAAATCCTAAAGTTTCTGAGGGTACCTTAGAGGAGGATCAAAACAGAAGGGATTTTACAATCAATGCATTAGCATTAAGTTTAAATAAAGAAGATTTTGGTTTGTTATTAGATCCATTTAATGGAATTTATGACTTAGAAAATAAAATAATAAGAACTCCTTTAGATCCTGATATTACTTATTCTGATGATCCATTAAGGATGCTACGAGCGATTCGTTTTGCAAGTCAATTAAACTTTAATATTGAAGAAGCTTCCTTGAACGCGATTACTAAAAATGCAGCACGAATTGATATTATTACGCGAGAACGTATTGTAGTAGAGTTGAATAAAATTTTAGAATCACCAAAACCTTCCATTGGTTTCCTAGTCTTAAAAGAAACGGGATTATTAAAAATACTTCTTCCAGAATTGATTGATTTAAAAGGAGTAGAGGAGGTTGAAGGGCAAAAGCATAAAGACAATTTTTATCACACATTAGAAGTGGTCGATAATATTTCTAAAAACACGGATGATGTATGGTTGCGTTGGGCAGCTTTGTTGCACGATATAGGGAAAGCACCTACAAAGAAATTTAATAAGAAAATAGGTTGGACATTTCATGCGCACGAATTTGTGGGTTCTAAAATGGTTTATAAATTATTTAAAAGGTTAAAAATGCCATTGAAAAATAAAATGAAATTTGTTCAGAAATTGGTTTTATTAAGTTCTCGTCCAATCGTTTTGGCAAGCGAAGTTACAGATGCAGCCGTAAGGCGTTTGGTTTTTGACGCAGGAGATGATATCAATTCTCTAATGACGCTATGTGAAGCAGATATTACAACGAAAAACCCTAAGAAATTTAAAAGATATCATAGTAATTTTGAGCTGGTAAGAAGTAAAATTAAAGAAGTAGAAGAACGAGATAGAGTACGAAATTTTCAACCACCAATTTCTGGTGAAGAAATTATAAAAGCATTCAATTTAAAACCTTGTAGAGAGATTGGGCAAATAAAAGAAGCCATTAAAGAAGCAATCTTGGAGGGGCAAATACCAAATGAACACAAAGCTTCCTATGATTTTATGCTTGAGAAAGGAAAGGAACTAGGATTGTAATAGAGGAGGTTTTATAAAAACAACAACAATAATCAAAGTTGTTTGGTTCTTTTAAAATAAGAATTCATCACTAAAATAGATACTAATTTTTCTAATTTTTTATCTTTAAATTGGTCTGTCCATCGTTTTGCATTGGTAAGAATTTCTTCCGCTTTGTCTGTGTTTTCTGAATAAAAGTTCATTTTTTCTTCAACATCCGAATAATCATCTTCAATAAGAACATAATGAAAATTAGGAATCAATTCTCCTTCCATATACCATGTTTCAAACCGAGGTTTTGGCATAAAACAGAGTGAGTTTGAAGACATAATCCATTTCAAATTAGTAGCAACATCAATCCCTTCTATAGAAAGTATAAATTTATATTTTAACTGTTCTTTGATGCTTAAAAAACCAATCTTTTTTTTGTTTTTATTTTGAATTGCTAGGACATTGAATCTTTTTTTATTTGTAAATTTTTTTACAAGAAGTTTTCTGTTTTCTTTATGAATAACACCCCTCCAGACGATTTCGTCTTTCTTATCTTTAAAAGAAATAGTGTCTTCTATGAAATTAAAATGTCTTAATTTGTCTAAGGGTAAAAGTACCGAGTTACCATTGTTATGAATTGGTCTACTCTTTACAATCGTTAAATTCTCTTGGTTCGTATCAATATCACCAAAAGCATAATTTACTTTAAAATCAGCATTAAAATAACGTCCAATTTTCATGAAATCATAATAATACATGCTAATATTATTTTTTCTGATTATTTTTTTTAGTGAAGTTAAGTTAGAAGGAATACTTTCCTTTTCAAGATTATTGTGGTAATAATTTAGTCTTTTTGATAGTAATTTCTCCGAGTATTGCTTTTCAAGAAGGATCCAATGCTTTAATTTTCTTTGAAAAAAGGATCTTGGAATGATGTCTAAGACACCATTTTTTATATAATAAATGGCTTTATTTCTTTCAACAAAATTAAAGAATCCCATATTGTTTAGTTTGAAGACTGGATTGTAAATAATTTAAAAATACTCATTTTTTTAGTAAGTATCTTTTCGTGTTTACTTGCGACTAAAGTTTTACCTTTTTTAAGACCCTATTTTAGTAATTTTTATGAGGTCCAGATACTATCTATTTATCAACATTTATAATTTTAATTCTTTAATAATACGTTGAATTTTCGCATCTAATACTCCTTCGGTTGTTGCTGCATTTTTTATGTCATCCAATTTGGAATTCACACTAAAGTAAAACTTTATTTTTGGTTCCGTTCCACTTGGTCTTGCTGCAATTCTTGTTCCGTTAGTCGTTTGATAAATTAAAACATTGGACTTTGGTAAATCGATCGTTGATATTTTACCAGTAATTAAATTCTTTTTTGTAGAAGCTTCGTAGTCAGAAAGCGATGCTATTTTTTCTCCATCAATTTCTTTTAATGGATTGTTTCGCATGTCACTTAGTATTTTCTGAATTTCTGCAGCACCATCCTTTCCTTTTTTAGTAATAGAAATTAAATGTTCTTTGTAGTATTTATTATTGTTATAAATTTTTAGTAGTTCTTCATAGAAGGAACTTCCGTTTTCTTTTGCTGATGCAGCTACTTCACAGGCTAACAGTGTTGCCGTAACAGCGTCTTTGTCTCTCACAAAATCACCTACCATATACCCAAAACTTTCTTCCCCACCGCCGATGAAATCTAGTTCAGGAAAATCTTGCACCATTTTAGCAATCCATTTAAAACCCGTTAAACCAACTTTGGTTTCTACGTTATATTTTGCAGCAACATCATTAACTAACTCTGTAGAAACAATAGTAGAACCAATAAATTGTTTTCCATTAATTTTCCCTGAGTCTTTCCATTTTTTCAATAAGAATTCAGTCATCACAACCATGGTCTGATTCCCATTCATCAACTTTATGTTTCCATCCGTATCTCTAACCGCAACCCCTAATCTATCGCAATCAGGATCTGTACCGATAACAATATCAGCGCCAATTTTATTTGCTAAGTTAGTAGCCATTTCTAAGGCTTCTGGCTCTTCTGGATTTGGAGATTTTACCGTAGGGAAGTCTCCATCTGGTTTTCTTTGCTCTTCAACAATATGAACATCAGAATATCCTGCTTTTTTTAATGCATCTGGTACTGAAACAATAGAGGTTCCATGTAGAGAAGTAAACACAATTTTTAAGTTATTGCGATCTATTTTGTCAGACAAAGAACCATTCTTTACAGAAGCTTCAATAAAAGCAGCATCCACTTCTTTGCCAATAACTTCAATTAAATCATTGTTGGCGGTAAATTGGATTTCAGAAAAATCTAATGAATTTACGTTTCCTATAATTCCACTATCATGAGGAGGTACAATTTGTCCACCATCAGCCCAATATACTTTGTATCCGTTGTATTCCGGTGGATTGTGAGAAGCGGTCAAAACAATACCAGCATCACATCCTAAATGACGAACAGCGAAAGATAATTCTGGTGTTGCACGTAAATCTTCGAAAAGAAATACTTTTATATTATTTGCAGAAAAAACACCTGCTACTATTTTTGCAAACTTCTTACTGTTGTGTCTACAATCGTATGCAATCACGACACTTAGTTGGTCCTTTTTTATATTTTCTAATAAGTAATTAGACAAACCTTGCGTAGCTCTTCCTAAAGTGTATTTATTAATTCTATTGGTTCCAGCACCCATTATTCCTCGCATACCACCGGTACCAAATTCCATATCCTTATAGAATCTGTCTACTAAGTCTGGAGAGTTAGAAGTAATTAGTTCTTGAATTTCTTTCTGAGTTTCAGAATCAAAAGTTGAAGATAGCCATTCCTTGGCTTTGTTTAAAATAGTATTCATTTTATAAAATTGTGTTACGTAAACGATTCGCAAATATACATTTTAGAAGTTGAGTTTTTCTTTTATTGAATAGTGTTTTTCGTTGTTTTTATTTTTTATAATTAATTCGCCAATAAAACCTGCTAAAAACAATAAGGTTCCTAAAACCATTGAAGTTAGTGCAATATAAAACCAAGGATTGTTTGTAATCAATATTGTTTTAATGCCATTAAAAACCTTATAAAGTTTGTTGGCTCCAATATAAAATGCTGAAGTGATCCCAAAGAGAAACATAACGGTTCCCCAGAGTCCAAAAAAGTGCATTGGTCTTTTGCCAAATTTCGATAAAAAAGAAATAGTAATTAAGTCTAGAAAACCGTTTACAAAGCGATCCATCCCAAATTTAGTTTCTCCATATTTCCTTGCTTGATGTTGTACTACTTTTTCACCAATTTTTATAAACCCTTCGTTTTTAGCTAAAACAGGAATGTATCGGTGCATCTCTCCACTCACCTTTACGGTTTTAATTACTTCTTTTTTGTAGGCTTTTAACCCACAATTAAAGTCATGCAATTTTAATCCTGATGTTTTTCTAGCAGCAGCATTAAATAATTTTGAAGGAATATTTTTAGTAATAACATTGTCATAACGTTTCTTTTTCCAACCAGAAATTAGGTCAAAACCTTCTTTGATAATCAAATGATATAATTCAGGAATTTCGTCAGGATTGTCTTGTAAATCTGCATCCATCGTAATTACTACGTCCCCTTTTGCAAGTTCAAAACCAGCATCTAACGCTTGAGATTTACCATAATTTTTTTGAAAGCGAATTCCTTTAACATTCTTATCTTTTGAGGACAATTCTTCAATGACATTCCAAGAATTGTCTGAACTACCATCATCAATAAAGATGATTTCATATGTATAATGATTGGTTTGCATTACTTTTGCAATCCAATCGTATAATTCTAGTAAAGATTCATCTTCGTTAAGAAGTGGTATTACTACCGAAATATTCATGTTAAATGAGTTGTAAAGTTGTTAGGTTTATGAAATATTGAAAAAAAATAAAACCCCATTACTATTCTTCTTCTTTTTTCCTTTTTAAGATTAAAGCGAATAACAATCCCATAATTGAAGAGATCGCTAGTGTTGAAAAATAGCCTTTTATTTGTGCAACTAGTGAAAAATTATCTTGCGTTCTAAGTTTGTCTATTGCTTCTTCAATAGCATCTGTTGGCGCGCCAAAGTTTTCCATCATTACAGTTGTTTTTGTAATAGTCAACTCTTTTACGGTGACTTGTAATTCAGGATCAACAACTAAAAAAATTAGCATGGTTATAATCGTAGATAGTAATAAAGCCAAAGCATTAGAAATAAAAAAAACGGTAAAACCTTCTTTAAAAGTTACAAAACCTTCTTGTATTTTTTTTAAGCTGCCAATTACCCAAAGTCCGTTTACAAAAAAACCCACGATAACAAGACCTAAAAACCAGAAACTAGCAAAAAAGTTAAGGTCAATGGCATAGGCATAAAGCGTCAAGAGGATTAAGAACAGTCCGTAGGCTATTCCGAAATTAATTCCTTTTGATTTGATAAGTTGATTTTCCATTTCTTTTGAATTTTAGTTAATTTACAAATATAATCATTTCATTGTGATATTTTTCTTTTTGAAACTATCAAAACAATCATTTGTTTTGACCAAATAAAAATGTTGGAAAATTTTATGAATTATAATTGCTAAAATAAAAATAGATTGTAAATTTGCCGCGGCAAGTCCTACACAACTAGCTCCCTTTGAATCCTCCAGGGCGGGAACGCAGCAAAGGTATTAGGTTGTAGCGGTGTGATGTAGGTAGCTTGCCATTTTTTTTCCAAACCAGATGCACTACTTCACTCATTTTTTTTAGCACTATATAGTTACTTACTCCTATTTACTTTTTTAAAATTTAGATTTCTTCATTTACTTTTAAGATATTTGTCATAATACTAAAGATTTAAAATATCTTGTTTTTATTTATTTTTTTTAATTTTTAAATCATTCAATAACAAATGTCTAAAGTTGTTTTAATTACGGGTGCTTCTTCTGGAATTGGGAAGGCGATTGCTACTTTTTTGTCTAAAAAAGGCTTTAAAGTATACGGTACAAGTAGAAATCCTAAAAATACTGAGGATTTTTCTTTTGAACTGATTGCGTTAAATGTTTTAAAAGTAGCAACGATTCAAACGGCAATTGATTTTATCCTCAAGGAAGAAGGAAGGTTGGATGTTTTGGTGAATAATGCTGGAATGGGAATTACGGGTTCAATTGAAGATACACCAACGGATGAGATGAGAGCAGTTTTTAATACAAATCTTTTTGGCGCTATTGATGTAATGAAAGCTGTTTTGCCTCAAATGCGGAAACAAAAATCGGGTTTTATTATCAATGTAACTTCTATTGCGGGCTATATGGGTTTGCCTTTTAGAGGTTTGTATTCAGCAACAAAAGGTGCTTTGGAACTCATTACGGAAGCAACAAGTATGGAGGTCAAACACTTTGGTATTAACGTTGTAAATGTTGCTCCAGGAGATTTTTCTACAAATATAGCCGCAGGTAGATATCATACACCTGTGTTTGAGAAATCTGTTTACAAAGAAGCTTATCAAGCAAATTTAGACTTGATGGATGGGCATGTAGATCGTGGGATGAATCCATTGGAAATTGCAAAAGCGGTCAACAAAATTATAAATACAAAAAACCCTAAAATTCATTATAAAATTGGTGGTTTTATGGAAAAATTTTCAATTGCTTTAAAACGAATTTTACCAGATAATGCCTATCAAAAACTCTTGATGAATCATTATAAAATGTAGTTTTAAAGTCGTTTTTTGTAAATGACAGAAAAATACTTTTTATTCCTGTACTAAAATTATAAGCAAGTAACTATCTTTGCGAGAGGGATTGTAGTGATAAACCATTTTATTATCAGTTAGCGTTTCACTCTTTTGGTGTTTCGTATCAAGAATAATAAAAAAAATGCAACGAAAATTCCGTTCGAAAAAGTCTGCAGCAGGCAGGCCCCAAAAAAACAATTAAATATTTATATACAATGAAATTTTTTATTGATACTGCAAATTTAGCCCAAATTAAAGAAGCGCAAGCTTTGGGGATTTTAGATGGTGTGACTACAAACCCATCTTTAATGGCAAAAGAAGGAATTACTGGAGAAGCAAACATTATCAACCACTATAAAGAAATTTGTGAGCTGGTAGCAGGGGATGTTTCTGCAGAAGTTATTGCTACAGATTATGAAGGAATGGTAAAAGAAGGTGAGGCTTTGGCTGCATTAAACCCGCAAATTGTGGTGAAATTACCAATGATAAAAGATGGTGTAAAAGCATGTAAATATTTTTCTTCAAAAGGAATTAAAACGAACGTAACCTTAGTGTTTTCAGCAGGTCAAGCATTGTTGGCAGCAAAAGCAGGAGCAACCTATGTTTCTCCTTTTATTGGTCGTTTAGATGATATTTCTACAGATGGTTTAAACTTGATTTCAGAAATTCGTTTAATTTATGATAATTACGGTTTTGAAACCCAAATTTTAGCAGCTTCTGTACGTCATACAATGCATATTATTGATTGTGCAAAGTTAGGCTCTGATGTTATGACTGGACCACTAAGTGCAATTGAAGGCTTGTTGAGACACCCACTAACAGACAGTGGATTGGCAAAGTTTTTAGCAGATTATCAGAAAGGTAACTAAATCGTTTTTAGTTTTTGGTTGTAAGTTAATGGTGCTTACTAATAATTACGAACCAAAAACTAACAACTTTTAAATCTTAAAAAAGATTTAAAATAATGTATCCAAAAAAAGAACTCGCACAAATTGTCGTTTCAGCATGTTATCAATTTAATATTGATACTGTTGTTATTTCTCCAGGTTCAAGGAGTGCACCACTTACCATCGGTTTTTGTAATCACCCAGAAATAGAAACGTTAAGTGTTGTTGATGAACGCTGTGCTGCTTTTTTTGCTTTAGGAATTGCGCAACAAACGCAAAAACCTGTTGCAATTTTATGTACTTCAGGTTCTGCTTTGTTGAATTACTACCCTGCAATAGCAGAAGCATTTTATAGTAATATTCCGCTAGTTGTAATTTCTGCTGACAGACCAAAACACTTAATTGACATTGGAGACGGGCAAACAATTCGGCAAGAAAACGTGTTTGAAAATCATATTTTGTTTTCAGCAAATTTAGTCGATAATTCTAAGCTCCAAACTCCCAACTTAAAATTGATAATTGAAGCCTTACAAATATCAATTTCAAAAAAAGGACCTGTTCATATCAACGTTCCTTTTGACGAACCTTTGTATGAAACAGTTGCTGAGTTAAAAAAAATTAATTTTGAAAAATTAAATGTTACTGCCCTTTTTGCGAATGAACCAAAACAATTGGTTGATTATAAGAAGCTAACTTCAATTTGGAATGCAGCCAAAAAGAAAATGATATTAGTAGGTGTTCTTTATCCTGATGCTGATTTGCAAAAATTAATGGATGTTTATGCCGAAGATGAATCTGTTATTATTCTAACAGAAACTACGTCTAATTTACATCACAAAAATTTCGTAAATTCTATTGATCAATTAATTTTCTCATTGACTCAAAGTCAGTTTCAAGATTTACAACCTGATGTTCTCATTACTTTTGGAGGCATGATTGTTTCTAAAAAGATAAAACAATTTTTAAGAAAGTATCCACCAAAACATCATTGGAATATTGCAAATGAAAAAGCGACAGACACGTTTTTTTGCTTGTCAGAATTTATTCAAAGAAAACCAGTAGCTTTCTTCTCTAAATTTAAGAAGTCTATGGTGTTTTTAGAAAGCGATTATCAACCAAGATGGTTGCAAATTCGCAACGAAAAAAGAGTAAAACATGCTGCATATTTATCAAAAACAAAACATTCTGATTTTAAAGTTTTTGAACAAGTTTTAGAAAGTATTCCTATCAATTGTCAGTTACAAATTAGTAACAGTTCAATGATTAGATATGCGCAATTGTTTCCCCTTCATGAAACACAACATGTCTTCTGTAATAGAGGTACAAGTGGCATTGATGGAAGTACTTCTACTGCAATAGGAGCTGCTTTTGCAACCAAAAATCAGACTGTTTTTATTACAGGAGATTTAAGTTTTTTTTATGATAGTAATGGATTGTGGAATTCGAACATTCCTGCAAATTTTAGAATTATATTAGTCAATAACTCTGGCGGTGGAATTTTTAAAATTATTCCTGGACCCAAAACAACAAATGTTGCTAGTTATTTTGAAACGCCTCATTGCCTAACAGCAGAACATTTAAGTAAAATGCACGAATTTTCGTATGAAAAAGTGTTTTCAACAGCAAGCCTAAAAGAACAATTAGAGGGTTTTTATGAAGTATCAGAAAAACCAAAAATACTAGAGATTTTTACGCCAAGCGGTGAAAATGACTTAATTTTGACATCATATTTTAAACAAATAGAATAATGGATTTACAAGAGGATTTACAAGAAGGAGAGATGAATTTACAAGAAGGAGACAAAGTACGGTTAATCATTGAAACTGAAACTGGTTTGGGGTATACCGTTTTAATAAATGAAGAGTTTGATGGTTTACTTTTTAGAAGTGAGGTTTTTCAGGAATTAGAAGAAAATATGGAAGTTACTGGTTATATAAAGAATATTCGTGAAGATGGAAAAATAGATGTTTCCCTAAGACCAAAAGGCTTTAGAAACGTTATTGATTCTGATGTAGACAAAGTGCTTGCTAAATTAAAAGATAGTAGAGAAGGGTTTATTTTAATCACAGATAAAAGTTCTCCAGATTCTATTCGTTTTCATATGAAGATGAGTAAAAAAGCATTTAAAAAAGCAATTGGAAATTTGTATAAGCAAAAAAGAATTGATATTAAGCAAGATAGAATTCTATTGTTGAAGTAACATGTGAGTTTCTTCTAGTTTTATATTTTTAATAATCAACAACTAATTACTGGCTATTGAGTCTTAAAATATTTTCATAAAAAGCATCCGCATTTGGGTCAGTAGGATCCATTTTTCCATATCCATTTCTGTAATACTTTAATGCTTTTTTGATCTGTTTTCCAGTTTCATAATATCTACCTATATAATAATCACCCAAATGAGAAGTTGGGAATAGTTCTAAAATCATTTTACCAAACTCGCGCAAATAATCTCCATTTTCTTTTTCAATAATTAATTTTTCTACAGCATAAATATCTCGTTCTCTGATTTTCAAGCTGCTTCCAAAAAGGAAATCAATTTCTAGATACTTGTTTTCTAAATAAGCAATTGCATCAATAGGAGAGAGGTCTTTTATATTTTTATCAAACTCTTCTCTAGAAATTGCTGCATAAATTCCAAAAACTTTATTGATGGCTCTAGGAATCGCTTCACTAATTGCAGAGACACTGCTGATTGTGAAAATGGTGTCATTTACGACATTAAAATTCTTTAATTTAAGCGATGACATACTTATTTGTACTTGTCCTATTTTGGCTTGTTTTTTTGTTGAAAATGATGTGGAATTATTTGTGTAAAAATAAAAAGTATTGTCTTCTTTTTTAAATTTAGAAAAATTATAAGATTGAAACTGTTGATCAGCAAAATTTGAAAAAGTAGGATTAATACATATGTATGAATTGATATAAGGTGTTGATTCTTGTAAATAATGACTAATTAAATTGGCAGAAGTTCCTTCTCCAATCAAAGAAATAAAAGGAGAAGTTCTGTAAGTACTTTCCATATAAAAGAGTACTTCATCTCTAACAAATTGATAAAAATCGGTATTATTTGCAGTTAAACTTCCATTATCTATATTGAAGTAAGTGTCTTTTTTTCTCGTTTTCTCCATAGAAATACCAACAACAATTTGTTTTGGAGCTTTGTCTTTTGCAGCAAATAAAACGGAATTACCAACATAGACATCAAACAAGTATTCTGCATCAAAAACGACTGTTAGTGGGTAATTTTTAATACTATCTTTTTCATAACCTTGTGGTAAATAAATTTTTAGATTTCTAGTTGATTCTAATATTTTTGACGCTAATTTTTTTTCAATGATTTTTTGTGAAAACCCAGAAAGGCAAAACAGCAGAAATATTAGTGAGAACGATTTCTTTATCATAAATTTGAATCTTTTATTTTTGTAACCAATTTATTTTGTTCTTCCAACCAGAACGTCTAAAATACAAAATTATGATACAACCCGAGTGGAAAACTGTTAAAGAATTTGAAGATATTACATACAAAAAATGTAATGGAGTTGCTAGAATAGCGTTTAATAGGCCTAATATTAGAAATGCTTTTAGACCAAAAACAACCAAAGAATTGTATGATGCTTTCTATGATGCTGGCGAAGATGTAAATATTGGTGTTGTGTTGCTTTCTGCTGAAGGACCAAGTACCAAAGACGGAGTATATTCTTTTTGTTCAGGTGGAGATCAAAAAGCGCGTGGTCACCAAGGTTATGTTGGTGAGGATGGCTATCATAGATTAAATATTTTAGAAGTTCAGCGTTTGATTCGGTTCATGCCAAAAGCAGTAATTGCGGTAGTTCCGGGCTGGGCTGTTGGAGGAGGTCATAGTTTACACGTAGTTTGCGATTTAACTTTAGCAAGTAAAGAACATGCTATTTTTAAGCAAACGGATGCAGATGTTACTTCTTTTGATGGGGGCTATGGATCAGCATATCTTGCAAAAATGGTGGGACAGAAAAGAGCTAGAGAAATTTTCTTTTTAGGAAGAAATTACTCTGCGCAAGAGGCTTATGATATGGGAATGGTAAATGCAGTAATTCCCCATGATGAGTTAGAAAGTACGGCTTATGAATGGGCACAAGAAATTTTAGAAAAAAGTCCAACGTCTATAAAAATGTTAAAGTTTGCTATGAATTTAACTGATGATGGTATGGTTGGTCAGCAAGTATTTGCTGGTGAAGCAACTCGTTTGGCCTATATGACGGACGAAGCAAAAGAAGGAAGAGATGCTTTTCTTGAAAAAAGAAAGCCTAATTTCCCTAAAAAATGGATACCATAGTTTAGTTTTTAGTTTGAACTCTCTCAGATTCCAATCTTTAAATTATTTAATTTTTGAATAATATCAAATGAAATCACAAATAGTTACTTTTTTAATAAAATGTCCAGATCAAAAAGGATTGGTTGCAAAAATCACTAGTTTCTTTTATGACAAAGGATTTAACATTTTAAGTTGTCAGCAATATGTAAATTCCATTGAAGATACATATTTTATGCGAGTTCGTTTAAATGCAGAAGGAACCAATATTTCTAAAACAGCATTAGAAAATAGTTTCTTAGAATTGGCGACGCCTTTGGGTTTTAACTGGTCAGTAAATTATGGAAACAAAAAACAAAATGTTGCTATTATGGTTTCCCATACCAGTCATAATTTGTACGATTTGTTAGAGCGATCCAAAGAGGGACGCCTAGATTGTAATGTGAAAATGATTATTAGTAATCATGATAAGCTAAGGCCAATTGCAGAAATGTTTGACATCCCTTATCATTATTTGCCTGTTACAAAAGAAACGAAGTTGGAACAAGAATCTCAAGTGATTGAATTATTAGATTCAAATGAAATAGATTTGATAATTATGGCGCGGTATATGCAAATTTTATCATCGCATTTTATCAATCATTATCCTGAGAGAATTATCAATATTCATCATTCTTTTTTACCTGCTTTTCAAGGAGCTAATCCTTATAAAAAGGCCTATGAAAGAGGTGTGAAGCTTATCGGAGCAACAGCTCACTATGCTACGGAAGATTTAGATGAAGGTCCTATTATTGAACAAGATGTAAAACCTGTAACCCATGAAAGTACTCCAACAACATTAAAAAGAATTGGAGCAGACATAGAGAAATTGGTCTTAGCTAGTGCTGTAAAAAATCATTTGAATAATCAAATTATTGTTTCAGGAAACAGAGCGATTGTTTTTCCGGAAGCTGGGGAGTAATCCCTTTTTAATTTCTCTAAAAGGAAAAAACTGTTGTAAAAAAAGTAATAAATAAAAGTATGAGTTTCTTCCCTTTAGGAAGATTACGATGGGAAAATGAAAATAATCTGTATTGGGCGCAATTACGCAAAGCATATTGAAGAGTTAGCCAATGAAAGACCCAGTAGTCCTGTCGTTTTTCTAAAGCCAGATTCTGCTATTTTACCCAAAAAAAACCCGTTTTTTATTCCACCATTTTCTAATGATGTTCATTACGAGGTAGAGGTTTTGGTTAAAATTAATAAAGTGGGGAAACACATCGCTACAAAGTTTGCGCATAAATATTATGATGAAATCGGATTAGGTATCGATTTTACTGCACGAGATGTACAAGCAAAATGCAAAGAAAAAGGATTGCCTTGGGAAAAAGCTAAAGCTTTTGACGGAAGTGCCGTTGTGGGTCAGTTTTACCCGAAAGAGCAATTTGATTTAGGAAATTTAAAATTTCAATTATATAAGAATAATGAAATTGTTCAAGATGGAAACACAAATGCAATGTTGTGGAAAACAGACGAATTAATCTCATATGTTTCTCAATATTTCACCTTAAAAAAAGGCGATATCATTTTTACAGGAACTCCAGCAGGAGTAGGAAAAGTGCTAGCAAATGATGTCTTAAAAGGTTTTTTAGAAGGAGAAGAAGCTTTTAATATTAGAGTGAAATAAGAAATAAAGTTGTGTGTATTACTTTATTTTTTCGATTATCTAACCAAAACAATCTGTTCGGAGTCGTTTAGATTTATCGACAAATATTTTTACAAGTTTGTAGAAGAATATAATAGATGTCAATAAGTTGTTGTTTTTGGTTTATTTCATTTGTTAGTTTTTGTAAATAATTTAAGAGAATGTCAATAAAAGAGATAAATAAAAAAGAGCTTTTATACTTGGCAACGGTGTAACCAAAAAAGAATGAACGCAGAGATAATAACGATAGGAGACGAGATTTTGATAGGTCAAATTGTAGATACAAATTCACAATGGATTGGTCAGCAATTGAATAAAATTGGAGTTTCAGTGTATCAGATAACTTCGATTCAAGATGAAGAACAGCACATTCTTAATGCTTTTAAAGAAGCACAAGAAAGAGTAGATATTGTTATTATTACGGGAGGTTTAGGTCCAACAAAAGATGATATTACTAAAAAAACAATTGCAAAGTTTTTTAATGATACTGCTACTATTGAATACCCAGAAGTGGTTGCACACATTCAAAAATTATTTAAAAAAATCAATCATCCATTTAGGGAAATTCAACGAACTCAGGCGGAGTTACCTTCAAAAGCAACCTTATTAATGAATGATTTTGGTACCGCACCAGGAATGTGGTTTTATGAAAATGAGACCTTATTTGTATCACTTCCAGGTGTTCCTTATGAAATGAAAGGTTTGATTACCCATCAAGTTTTACCAAGAATTCAACAGCAATTTAAGTTGCCTTTTATCATCCATAGAACAATAATGACCTATGGACAGGGAGAAAGTACAATTGCAGAAAGAATTGAAGATATAGAAAACAACCTCCCGCATTATATAAAGCTAGCCTATTTGCCCTCTTTTGGTAGAGTTCGTTTGCGCTTATCGGGCAGAGGTGAAAACAAAGAGATTCTTGAAAAACAATTAGCTAAAAAAGTCGATGAAATTTACCAACGAATACCAGAAATTATTACGGGTTTAGATGATGATAGCTCATTAGAAAAAAGAGTAGGAGCGTTGTTGAAGAAAAAGAACCACACAATTGCTACGGCAGAAAGCTTAACTGGAGGTAAGATAGCGGCAACTATTGTTTCAATTGCTGGCGCTTCGGCTTATTTTAAGGGAAGTATTGTTGCTTATTCAGCAGAAACAAAAATTAATTTGTTAAATGTATCTCCTGAAACAATTAAAAATAAGACATTAGTTAGTAAAGAAGTTGCTTTAGAAATGGCAAGAGGAGTCAGAGAGAAATTACAAACAAATTATGCAATTTCCGTAACAGGAAACGCTGGCCCAACCAAAGATTTTAATGATAAAAGCGTGGGTTTGGTTTACATTGCTTTTGTGTCAGATGATAAAGAGATCGTACAAGAATTTAATTTTGGACAACCACGGGAAAAAGTGATTAATAAGACAGTGAGTAAATCACTTGAAATTATACAGAAAGAAATTCTTTAAAAATTCATGAATTGTTTTGTTCAGAGTAAGATTTATTTGTAGATTTGCACCTCGTTTAGAGATAACACTAAAAATACTGTCGAAAAGATGTCTAGAGTTTGTGAATTAACAGGAAAAAAAGCAATGGTTGGGAACAATGTTTCTCACGCTTTGAATAGAACCAAGAGAAAGTTTGACGCTAATCTAATGACAAAGCGTTTTTACATTCCAGAAGAAGATAAATGGATTACTTTAAAAGTATCTGCATCAGCTTTAAAAAATATTAACAGAAAAGGTATTTCTGCAGTTATAAAAGAAGCGAGAGCTAACGGATTTTTAACTAAATAAGCTTAAGCGATTTAAAATTTTATAAGATGGCAAAAAAAGGAAACAGAGTTCAAGTGATTTTAGAATGTACAGAGCATAAAGCTTCAGGAGAAAGAGGTACTTCTAGATACATAACAACAAAGAACAAGAAGAACACTCCAGATAGAATGGAAATCAAAAAATTCAATTCTATTTTAAAGAAAATGACTGTTCACAAAGAAATTAAATAATTAAAAAACATCTAGAACTCAGAATAGAGCATATAGATTTAAAAACATAGACAATGGCAAAAAAAACAGTAGCATCGTTACAAACATCTTCAAAAAGATTAAGTAAAGCTATCAAAATGATAAAATCTCCGAAATCAGGAGCTTATACTTTTGTAGAAGCAATCGTGCAACCAGAAAAAGTAAATGACTTTTTAGCAAAAAAATAATTTTTACTAGATAAAATATTCAAAGCTACTTTCTAATTTAGAAAGTAGCTTTTTTTTATGATTAAGAATTGCGTATTTTTGTTCATTACGTGATCTTAAAAGTATTTAAAGGCAAGTTGAGTTTTGTGTTACCTACTTTTTATGCTGAACTTGTTTCTGCGTTTTGTTATTTGATATTGAAATATTTACTTTTAATAATTTAATGTCGAATTGCGAATTTTAAAGGATCAACTCCTAACGCAGGGAATTTTAGTAATACTTTAATCCAATAAATGGAGCGTTTTTAACGTGCTATTATATCGTACAAAATAGAAAAATGAGTTTTTTTAAAAAAATATTTTCAAAAGAAAAAAAGGAAACCTTAAACAAAGGATTAGAAAAAACTAAAGAAAGTTTCTTTGGTAAACTATCTAAGGTTGTTGTGGGTAAATCTAAAATAGATGCTGCTGTTTTAGATGATTTAGAAGAGGTTTTAGTAGCATCTGATGTTGGTGTTGATACCACGCTAAAAATCATCAATAGGATAGAAGCGAAAGTTGCCAAAGATAAATATGTTGGTACAGAAGAGTTAAATACCATTCTTCGCGAAGAAATAGCTGGTTTATTATCTGAAACGAATGTAGGCAATGAAACCGATTTTACAATTCCCTCTTTACCTGTTGATTCGGAAGGAATGAAAATACCCTATGTCTTAATGGTTGTGGGTGTAAATGGTGTTGGGAAAACAACGACTATTGGTAAGTTAGCAGCCCAATTTAAAAAACAAGGTTTACAAGTAGTTTTAGGAGCTGCAGATACTTTTAGAGCCGCGGCAATAGATCAATTACAAGTTTGGGCAGACAGAACAGAGGTGCCCATTGTAAGGCAGGAAATGGGTTCAGATCCTGCTTCTGTAGCGTTTGATACTTTAAAATCTGCCCTTAGACAAAATGCAGATGTTGTTATTATTGATACTGCTGGTCGATTACATAATAAAGTGAATTTAATGAATGAATTGACGAAGATCAAACGCGTTATGCAAAAAGTAATAACAGATGCGCCTCATGATGTTTTGTTGGTGTTAGATGGTTCTACAGGGCAAAATGCATTTGAACAAGCAAAACAATTTACCTTGGCAACAGAAGTAACTTCTTTAGCGGTTACGAAATTAGATGGTACTGCAAAAGGTGGCGTTGTCATTGGTATTTCCGATCAATTTAAAATTCCTGTAAAATATATTGGAGTAGGAGAAGGAATAGATGACTTACAAGTATTTAATAAATATGAGTTTGTTGATTCTTTTTTTAAATAGAAAAAAAAGTAAAAAGGCCCCACATATCTGTGAGGCCTTTTTACTTTAAAATGAACTGTATACAGTTGTTTCAATTTTATAATTCAACGAAGGTAATACTACTGAGTGAAGTTTTAGGGAGGGTTACCCCTGGTAATTAAAACACAGAGGGGTATTACTCTTTTATTTTATCTTTAAAAGCGTCAAATTTATTAGTTTGTTTCTTTGGCCAGTTATTATTGGAAGTATCTATATCAGCAGTCTCAAAATCAGGGTCAAGAACAATACTTTTAATCTCTTGTGTTGAAGCAAATACTCTTTTAACCGAAGTATCATTCTTCATCCAAATTTGAGATGGAAACGTTTGCCTTTCAATTGTGCCATCAGCATAGGTTAATTCAACAATAATTGGCATTATCAAACCTCCAGGCTTTTCAAATTCTACGGAATAAATAAATGAGGGTATTTCTTTTCCTTTTGCATACGAATCCATTGCGCTAGGGTTTGCATCTTCTTTTTTATCAGTGATGTAAACTAACTCACCTAGATTATCAAAATACTGTTTGTATTGTTCTTTTAGTTTTGTAACTCTTTCTCCTGGTTTGTCAGTTAAATATAGAGGTTTTACTGCTTTAATACCAATGTCAGTTACATCCGTTGTATAAAACCAACCTCTCCAAAACCAGTCCAAGTCCATGCCAGAGGCGTCTTCCATAGATCGGAAGAAATCTGCAGGAGTTGGGTGTTTGAACATCCAACGTTTAGAATAGGTTCTAAAAGCATGATCAAACAATTCAGGTCCCATAATGGTTTTTCTTAATATGTAGAGACCTGCAGCTGGCTTTGTGTAAGCATTTGGTCCAAATTGTTTTACATAATCTCCCTGAGACATAATAGGGGAGATATTACTTTGATCTCCACTCATATATCTTGTAATTTCTTTTGCAGGATTTGTAGCAAATAATTCAGGATCATACAACAACTCCGTTAAAATTTCAACAAAAGAATTTAAACCTTCATCCATCCAGGTCCATTGTCTTTCATCGGAATTCACAATCATCGGAAAAAAGTTGTGTCCTATTTCATGAATAATTACACCCAACATGCCTTTTTTTGTTCTGTCGGAATAGGTTCCATCAGGGTTTGGACGACCAAAGTTGAAGCAAATCATAGGGTATTCCATTCCTTGTCGCTCTGAATGCACCGAAATAGCTTTTGGATATGGATAATCAAAGGTTAATTTTGAATATTCAATAAGTGTGGTTGCAACTGCTCTTGTAGAATGTTCTTCCCATAATGGATTTCCTTCTTTAGGGTATAAAGAAACCGCCATGACCGTTTTTCCATTTATATTGGTTGCCATTGCATCCCAAATATACTTTCTTGAAGATGCAAAAGCAAAATCTCGCACTCTTTGAGCTTTAAATTTCCAAGTTTTTGTATTTGTAGCACGTCCTTTCTCTGTTTTTTCAGCTTCTGCTTGTGTTACTATAAAAACAGGGGTTTTATAAGATGTTTTTGCGTTTTTCCACCGTTTTCTTTGTTCTTTAGTTAAAACATCTTTTTCATTTTGTAAGACACCTGTTGCGTCTACGATATGATCTGCGGGTACTGTTATGTTGACTTCATAATCTCCAAACTCTAAAGCCCATTCAGAACGCCCCCAAAACTGCATATTTTGCCATCCCTCTACGTTATTATAAACGGCCAATCTTGGAAAGAACTGAGCAATTGTATAATTGTTGTTTCCATCAGGAAAGGATTCTAATCCAGAACGACCCCCATCTTTATTGATATCGTTTATTTTATAGTTCCATTGAATACTAAATTTAAAAGTTCCTCCAGAAGCCAGTGGTTTTGGTAAATTAATACGCATCATGGTGCTGTTGATAAAGTAAGACAAAGGGATGCCATTACTTTCTACTTTTTCTACCTTAAATCCAAACCCCTTATTTTCTTTCATATACGTACTTTGAAATTTTTCTGGAGTAATAAATTCAGATGCACCTGTAGATTTTACTAAAGGAGTTTTAGAGTCGTCTGCTCTCATGTTTTGGTCTAATTGAACCCATAAATAGTTCAATTCATCTTTGGAATTATTATGATATGTGATTTTTTCATTACCATAAATTTTGTTGGTACTTTCTTCCAATCGAATGTCCATTACATAATCAACTTTTTGCTGAGAATATTGACTTCCAGGAGCTCCTGAAGCAGTATGTTGGTCGTTGGGAGTAGCCAAAACATCTTTTAGCTGTCTAAATTTATTTTGGTCAATATGTCCTTGTTCTATTTTGTTTATGTCTTTTTGTTCTTGTGCAAAAGAGCCTACAATAACAAATAATAAAGAAAATAAGAAGATATAATTATTTTTCATACGTTGAATTTATTTGTTTATAAAATTAGTTATTAGATAGTCAATTGGTTAAAGAATAATAAACCTTTATCAAAATAGGGTTTTGATAGAATATCTAATTTTTTACATTCATATTTAATACGTTAGCATTGATTTAATGATCATTTTATTCTTTAATCTTACTCTTAAATTTTTCGAATTTATTTTTCTTTTCTTTTGGCCAGCTATTATTAGATTGGTCTACATCAGCAGTTTCTTGGTATGGATCTATTGTGATTTTAGAAAGTTCTTTCCTAGAAGAAAATACTTTTGTAACTTCCTTGTGATTATATCTCCATATTTGTGCAGGATATATTTTTATTTCACTTGTACCATCGGTATAGCTAAAATGAACAATAATAGGCATTACTAATCCACCCGGTTTGTTGTAGGTAATTTCGTAATGAAATTTTGAATTCGTATTTTTATCAGCACCAAAACCTAATCCGATTGTTTTGTCTTCGATAAAATCAATAGCATCACCATTTACCTTTGTGTGGTATTTTTTAACACTTTTAATACCGATGTCTGTTACATCAGTTGTGTAAAACCAACCTCTCCAAAACCAGTCTAAATCGATACCAGAAGCATCTTCCATGGTTCTAAAAAAATCTGCTGGCGTTGGGTGTTTAAACATCCACCTTTGAGAATAGGTTCTAAAAGCATGGTCAAATAATTCTTTTCCCATAATGGTTTCTCTTAAAATCCATAAGGCAGTAGCCGGTTTTCCGTAGGCATTATTTCCAAATTCATATACGTGATCTCCTTTGGACATAATTGGTGCAATTTTAGATTGATCTCCACTCATATATTTGACAATATTTTTTGGATATCCCCTTGTGATCGGAAAATTTTTGTCATAAGCTAATTCTGCTAACATTTCTACATAAGAATTCAATCCTTCATCCATCCAAGTCCATTGTCTTTCGTCAGAATTTACAATCATAGGGAAAAAATTATGACCTACTTCGTGAATTGTTACTTTGATCATTCTGTATTTTACTCTGTCAGAATAGGTTCCATCTGCTTCTGGTCTTCCTGGGTTGAAACAAATTTGAGGATATTCCATTCCCATTTGGCCATCTACTGAAATCGCTTTATGGTATGGATAATCAAATGTGTATTTAGAATATGTTTTTAATGTTTGTGCAACCGCTCTTGTAGAATGGGTTCCATATAAAGGGTTTGCTTCTTTAGAATATAAAGAATAGGCCATGACCGTTTTACCATTTATATCCACTGCCATAGCGTCCCAAATAAATTTTCTTGAGGAAGCAAATGCATAATCTCTTACATTTTTAGCGACAAACTTCCACGTTTTCATCTCTTTTGATTTGCTTTTTTCAATTTCTACAGCTTCTTTTTGTGTGCGAATTAATACTGGATTATCAAAAGTATTTCTTGCTTTTGCCAATCTTTTCAACTCTTTCTTGGTCAAAACGTCTCTTTCGTTTTGTAGCACACCAGTTGCTCCTAACATATGATCTTTTGGTGTTGAAATATTTACAGTATAATCTCCAAATTCTAATGCAAATTCACTTCTTCCCCAAAATTGATCATTTTGCCAACCTTCAACGTTATCATACACACACATTCTTGGATAAAATTGAGCAATTACATAATTGTTATTATCATTTTCAGTAAAGTGTTCAAAACCAGATCTACCCCAAATTTTTCTATGGTTGTTAATGTTGTACCACCATTTAATTTTAAATGAAAAAGTTTCACTAGCTCCCAAAGGTTTTACCAAGTTAATTCTCATCATTGTTTGATTTACGGTATGAGATAACTTACTGCCATCAGTGTTTGTTACGCTAATAATGTTAAAACCACCATCAAAAGGACTTTCAGGGAAACTACTTTCAAATCTTTTTTTACTAAGACTTTTAGAAATCTTAGTGGGTTGAATGTCTGGAGTTTTAGAATCTTTTGCTCTCATGTTTTGGTCTAGTTGCACCCATAAATATGACAATTCATCTTTAGAATTATTATGATAAATAATAGTCTCGTTACCTGCTATTTTTTGGTTTTCATCATCTAAAACAATGTCCATTACATAATCCACTTTTTGTTGCGAGTAATTTACACCTGGAGCCCCTGAAGCAGTTCGCTGACTATTAGGTGTTGCTAATTCATATTTAAGTTGTTTGAACTTATTCTGATTCGTATGCCCTTGTTTTGTTATTTTTTCTTGGGCAAACATCACAGTTCCAACTAATAACATCGTTAGTATATGTAGCGTGGTTTTTTTCATTTGTAAATGAATTAAATTAGTGTACAAATTAAGAATAAGTTTATAAAAAAGTTAAAAAGCGTTAAAATTTTAACAAACCTTTATCGTTTTCAGCGATTAATAAAATACTTTTATGATTTTGACCAACTTTCGTTTTTATTAAATTTTGTTGTTTTGGAAAGTGAGTTGTTAAAATTTTATTTTCAATTTCGATGCTATTTATCTCAGTTACATTTTCAATTTCTAGATAGAAATAAATCAAATCTCCATCATATTCTTTTCCGATATAGGTGAAATTTCTAGAAATATTGTTAATTTTTAAATGTAGTTTTTGTTTTAAATACTTTTCAAAATAGGGGTCATTTTCTTTAAGTTCGTCTTTTGTGTTAATTTGTAGGTCGATGTTGAAGTCTTTGTTTAGAGCGACTTCAATATCATCCATAAAAACATTAATGGTTATTTGCAGTGTTTGTAATTCGCTTCTAAATTCAATTTGTGTTAAGCTCAAATAATATTTGTGGGCAGAAAAAGAGAGTAGCGGAATTATAAAAAAAAGTAAAAGAGTATTTTTAACTTTCATGATGATAATAAAACAATTACAGTACTAAATTAGTCTTTTTTTATGATTTTTAAATAGAGAAAACTCTCTTTTCGAAAGATTTTTATGAGTTTTAAAATCGTATTTTCTTTAAGAGTATTTTTATAGCCAAAGAATCTATAATTTGTCCAGTAATCAATATTTCCTTTTTCTTGTGACAACGAAGTAAGCGTTATAAAAAAGCAAAATAGTTGAAGTAGTTTTTTCATCAATACAAAGAAAGCAGAAGTGCATCTTAAAAATGTATTAAGAGAATTATAAACTTGTGTTAAAGTAAAATGTAAAAAATTACTATTTTTGAAATATGAAAAAAATGATAGTTGCAAGCACTTCAACAATTCATGGAAGTAGCTATTTAGCCTATTTAACACCAACATTAAAAGGTCATTTTAAAGGTGTTAAAGAATTATTATTTATTCCTTATGCAAGACCAGGAGGAATTTCATATGATGAATATACAGCTATCGCTAAGAAATCGTTTTCTAAAATGGATATTGATGTTAAAGGGATTCATGAATTTGAAAATCCTATAGATGCAATAAAAAAATCGGAAGCAATTTTTACAGGTGGAGGAAATACGTTCGAATTGGTAAATCAATTATACAAAAACGATGTATTAAGTACTTTAAAGGAAGTTATCAATGAAGGAACTCCTTATTTAGGAACAAGTGCAGGAAGTAATATTTGTGGTGTAAACATGATGAACACCAATGACATGCCAATCGTTTATCCTCCAAGTTTTACAACTTTGGGTTGTATTCCTTTTAATATTAATGCACATTATTTTGTTCCAATAGAAGGGACTACACATATGGGAGAGACCAGAGAAATTCGTATCAAAGAATTTCATGTTTTTAATGAAATTCCTGTTCTAGGTTTGCGGGAAGGAAGTTGGTTAGAAGTAAGAGGCGATAAAATTGTCTTGAAAGGAAATTTTACAGCAAGACTTTTTCAGCAAAATAAAGATCCAATTGAGTTAGAAAGTGGCATGACGGTTGTTTTTTAGTTTGAGAGATAGAAAAGGTGCCTTTTTTATTTCAATACAACCAAAAAACACCCACTAATAATTCACATAATCAACAATTTCTAAACCATACCCAATCATACCAACTCGTCTTGTTTGTTGTGTATTTGTAATTAATTTTAATTTACTGATATTTAAATCGTGTAAAATTTGTGCACCAATACCAAAATCTTTGTTGTCCATTTTAATGTCTGGAGCCTTTATGTTTCCGTTTTCTTGATTCTCTTTTAAAATAGATAATCTATTCAGTAAATTTTGAGATTGATGTTGTTGATTCACAAAAATGACCGCTCCTTTTCCTTGCTCATTGATGACCTGAAACATTTGGTCCAATTTTTTATCTGCATTATTTGTCAAGGTTCCTAAAATATCATTATTCACTAAAGTTGAATTCACTCTTGTTAAAATTGGTTCATCTCTGGACCAAGAACCTTTAGACAACGCAATATGAATTTGATTATTCGTGGTTTGCTGATAGGCTCTTAATCTAAATTCACCAAACCTAGTTTTTATATTAAAGTCTTCTTTAATCTCAATTAGCGAATCATGCTCCATTCTGTAAGCAACTAGATCTTCAATAGAAACAATTTTAATATCAAATTTTTTAGCGACTTTTAAAAGTTGAGGTAAACGTGCCATTGTTCCATCCTCATTCATGATTTCTACAATAACACCTGCCGGTTGTAAACCCGCTAAGCGAGCAAAATCAATTGCAGCTTCTGTATGACCAGTTCTTCTTAAAACGCCTCCTTCTTTTGCTCTTAAAGGAAAAATATGACCTGGTCTTGCTAAATCGAAAGGTTTTGTGCTTTTCTTTATTAAAGCTTTAATTGTTAAAGCTCTATCCGAAGCAGAAATACCCGTTGTAACTCCTTTTCCACGTAAATCTACAGAAACAGTAAAGGCGGTTTCCATTGGATCCGTATTGTTGTTCACCATCATGCCCAAGTCCAACTCTTTACATCGCGTTTCAGTCAAGGGTGCACAAATTAATCCTCTTCCATGAGTTGCCATGAAATTAATCATTTCTGGAGTAACTTTTTCAGCAGCGGCTAAAAAATCGCCTTCATTCTCTCTATTTTCATCATCTACAACAATAATAACTTTACCATTTTTAATGTCTTCAATAGCTTCAGAAATTGAGTTTAATTGTGTGTTTTCTTTTTTATTTTGAGCTGTCATATAGGTTATGCTTCTTTTTTTGGAAATATATTTTTAAAGAGATTTATAATGGGTTGTGTAATTACATCCATATTAAAAATCCCTTTGTCTTTGGTGGCTCTTCTTGTTAATAGAATAGCGATAGGAATCATGATAAATGCTGCTATCCAAGAGCCCAAAAATGCTGATATAGAGCTCTCTTCTGCTAAATTTTTACCAAAAGTGTTGCTAAAGAAATAGGTTACATAAATAGCGATGGCAAGAATCATTGGCAAACCAAACCCTCCTTTTCTAATAATAGAACCTAAGGGTGCTCCTATAAAAAAGAGAATTAAGCAAGAAAGTGAAAATGCGATTCTATTATAATATTCTGTATCAAAAAAGTTTAAATTTTTTCTTCTCCATTTAATTGTATTCTTATTGTTTTTTACAGAATTTAAAACCCTTCCTGCTTTTGTTGAAGCTGAATTTAGAATGTTAATTTTATTTTGTAAATCAAAATTTTCTAGAACATCTGTATGGATGTCTTTTGCTTTTATGGAATCGGAATATTTGTATAAGTTTTTAGCTGCAACAGTAGCGTATGTGTTTTTAGATTTTAGTCGTAATGTTTCATCATAATCCGCCTTTAAATCAGGTATGGTATCTCCTAATTGATTTAAACTTAACATCATAAAGTTTTTGGTATGATTTTCCTTATCTAAATCTGTTTCACCAGTAACTGAAGAAATGTCAATATTAAATTCATACTCCTTAAAAGTAGCATTTGAGGCTGCCATTTTTTTCTTTTTTAAGGTAGTTGTAGCAGATTTTATATGCTCTTCATAATAATATCCATTGTACAGAATTAGCGTCATATAACGACTCCCTTCTTCTGAAACAATTTTCCCTCTTTCTGCTGTAATTACTTTTTGGTTTCCTTTGCCTCCTGTTAAATCGTAAATTAAAACCTTCTTTAATAAGTTCTCTTCCTCGCCATACTTTTCATCAAACTTGATTTGAAATCCTGGGATATCACTATTAAAACTGCCTGGTATTAAAGCCATCGCAGGTTTTTTCTTTTTAATATTTAGGTATAAATTCTTTTGCTTTAAAATTGCATAAGGATAGATATTATTTAAAAATAAAAAGTTAATTCCACTCAAAATAATTGCTAAGAAAACTAAAGGTCTTACCAGGCGCTGCAAGGAAACTCCAGCGGATTTTGCGGCTGCAAACTCGTAGTTTTCCCCTAAATTCCCCAAGGCCATAATAGAAGACAACAGGACTCCAATTGGTAAGGCTTGTGGTGTAATGATTAGGGTTGTATAGTATAAGAATTTTAAGAGAAATGGTACACTAACTCCTTTTCCAGCAATGTTTTCGAATGTTTGCCATAAAACTTGCATTACCAAAACAAAAAGCACAATCAGAAATGTAGCTGCAAAGGGAACTAAAAAAGTTTTTAGGATGTATTTATCTAAAATTTTCATCTAGGCAAAAATAGTTTCTTATCTTGAAAGAAGCTACTAATTTTCTTTTAATTGGATAAAATGTTAGTCTATAGAGAATTTCAGTTTTTTGTATTTTTCTCGGTCAAAAGAAAAGAAACTGCTGTTCAACGTTTTGTTACTTTTAAATGCTGTGATTTTAAAGGTAGTTTTAGATCCATTAGCACCTGTCTGTATCAATTTGTAGATGTGCTTTGTTTTAGCATCTATCGCTAATTCAACTTTTATAATATCTGAATTGCTATCGATAGGATTTAAGGTCACAAATTGAATGTTTCTACCTTGTAGGTTTTTTAATGCACCCATTTCAAAGTTGTATCCTTCCTGGTAAAAAGTTAATAGTTTTGATGGGTAAATAAAGCCATCATCATCTCCAAAGTCTCCATTAGTAATTGATACTTCTTTTTCATCATTGTTAATCACATAGAGTTTTATTCCATCGAAGATAAATTTATTTCCTAAATAATTCAGCTGGTATTTTTCTCCTTGTAATGTAATTTCACCTCTTATTGGTGGTTCATCTCCTTCTTTTATACCTGCTTCTTCATTGCTTAGTGTTTGACTAAAATTGAGATACATATTTTCATAAGCGCCCATTTTATTGGAGACTTCATCTAAAAGTAATTTTGCCTTTTCTGAATTTTGGGTAAAAGTAATTGTTGTTAAAAATAAACTAAAAAATAGGACAGTTATTTTTTTCATTCTTATTGATTCTTTTCGTTTTCTAATAATTGCTCTAGGGCAATAAAATCTGCGACTAAAACTTGTCTTGCTTTACTACCTTCAAACCCTCCAACAACACCAGCAGCTTCTAATTGATCAATCAGTCTACCAGCTCTATTGTAGCCTAATTTTAATTTTCTTTGCAGTAAAGAAGCAGATCCTTGTTGTGCTGTTACAATAATTTCTGCTGCTTCTTTAAAGAGTTTGTCTCGGTCTGAAATATTAATATCAATACTTGTGCCACTTTCATCATCTATATATTCAGGCAACTGATACGCTTCTGTATAGGCTTTTTGAGAACCAATAAAATCTGTTATTTTTTCTACTTCTGGCGTGTCTACAAATGCACACTGAATCCTTTGAATTTCATTTCCTGCGGTATATAGTAAATCTCCACGACCAATTAGTTGGTCTGCACCACCCGCATCTAAAATAGTTCTAGAATCTATTTTAGAGGTAACTCTAAAAGCAATTCTTGCAGGAAAATTTGCTTTGATGATACCTGTAATTACGTTTACAGAAGGTCTTTGAGTTGCAACAATTAAATGAATACCAATAGCTCTAGCAAGTTGTGCTAAACGTGCAATTGGTGTTTCTACTTCTTTACCAGCAGTCATAATTAAATCTGCAAACTCATCAATAACTAAAACAATGTATGGTAAGAATTGATGCCCCTCATTAGGGTTTAATTTACGCTGCTTAAACTTTACATTGTATTCCTTGATATTACGAACCATTGCATTTTTCAGTAAATCGTATCGATTGTCCATTTCAATACACAGAGAATTTAGTGTATGAACAACTTTGGCGGTATCTGTAATAATTGCCTCCTCCACATCTGGTAATTTTGCTAAATAATGGCGTTCAATTTTGTTAAATAAAGTCAATTCTACTTTCTTAGGATCTACCAAAATAAATTTGACTTCTGCAGGGTGTTTTTTATATAAGAGTGATGTTAAAACAGCATTTAAACCAACTGATTTCCCTTGTCCTGTTGCTCCAGCCATTAATAAGTGAGGCATTCTTGCCAAGTCTACCACAAAGGTTTCGTTAGAAATTGTTTTTCCTAAAGCAATTGGTAATTCCATAGTAGATTCTTGAAACTTCTTTGAAGAAATAACAGAATGCATAGAAACAATGGTTGATTTTTTATTGGGAACTTCAATACCGATAGTCCCTTTTCCGGGAATAGGAGCAATAATTCTAATTCCTAAAGCCGATAAAGAAAGCGCAATATCATCTTCTAAATTTTTAATTTTAGAAATTCTAATTCCAGCTTCTGGTACAATTTCATACAAAGTAATTGTAGGTCCTACGGTCGCTTTTATTTCGGCAATACCAATTTTGTAGTTTTTTAAAGTTTCTACAATTTTATCTTTATTTGCTTCTAATTCTTCAGGGTCAATAGAAATAGTTTCATTGTATTGCTTTAAGAGATTAAAAGTAGGAAACTTAAAGCTTCCCAATTCTAGCCTAGGGTCAAATTCCCCAAAATCTTTTACCAGCTGATTTGATAAATTCTCTGTAGAATGTTCTTCTTCTCTGTTAATTGCAACATCAATTTCTACAACGATTTCTTTATCCTCCTCTAGAGGGATTTGAGTTTTTAATATAGGAGATAGTTCACTTTCTTCCTTTATAATAATTTCCTCTTCGTCTGTTCCTACTTCAGAATGTTTAGTAATAGTAGGCTGTAAATTTTCTAATGAAAGTTCTACTCCAGATTTTTCTTTTTTATCAGTTTGTAATGAAATTGTATCGGAAGCTTCTTTTTTATCAGTAGCTATGACTTCATTATTTAAACTTGCATTTTGAACTAATTCTTCGGTACTTTTTTCTTCTCTTCTTGTTTTTAACTTTTCTAAGTAGGTATCAAAATTAATTTTGTAACGTAAAACTAAATAGGCAATAAAAAAGAAACTTAAAAGAATGACCAAACCTGTTTTTCCAATGAAAGCTTGTAAGTATTCATTGATTTCAAAGCCTATGATTCCAGAGAGAAGTGCGTAATTTCTGTGTATAAATCCAAATGATATTGAAACCCATAACATCGCTGTCAATCCCCAATTCCAAGAAATTATTATTTTAGAACGTTTCTTTTTTAGCAGAATGAAGAGCCCTGATATAAATATCTGTAAGGGAATAATAAAAGCGCCAATTCCAAAACCCTTGTAAATGAAAAAGTGACTTAAGTTCGCGCCAATCTTTCCTAATAAATTTTCACTTCTAACGCTTCTGTCTGTTAATTTTGTAAGTGAACTTTGGTCTACTTGCCAACTATAGAAAAAGGAAATAAAAGCAATACAAAGAAATGCTGAAAATAAAATTAGGAAAGTTCCTAAAATTGTTTGCGCTTGTCTTGTTTTTATAAAAGCAAAAACATTCGGTTTTTTTTCCGAAGAATCTATAATTTCTTTTGCGCTTTGTTTCCTTTTATTCATCAATGTTTTGAGGTCTATTTTAGCGGTAAATATACATATTTACTTAAAACAATAAAGTTATTTTAGGGATGTAAATAAAACAAGCAATAATTAATGAAGTAAATGCAGCAAAACTTGGTGCTCCTGCAGCAATATCTTTTATAAAACCTATTTCTTTATGATAGTTTGGATGTACAAAATCTGCTATTTTTTCGATAGCAGTGTTTAAAGCTTCAGCGACCAGAACCAAGCCAATTGAAAGAAGTTGAAACATCCACTCTATATTAGAAATATTAAAATAAAACCCAATGATAATAGCAATTATAGCCACAAATAATTGTGCTTTAATACTATCTTCAGTTTTCATTAAGAGCCACATTCCTCTTAATGCAAATTTAAAACTTCGAAGTCTTCCTCTTAAAAAGTTATCATTAGGGTTTTTCATATACTATAGTGCTTTTAATGCAGCGATGTAATTTGGTTCGTCAGCTATTTCTGATACTTGTTCAGTGTATTCGATATTTCCATTTTCATTAATGATGATAATTGCTCTTGAATGTAAATTGGCTAGAGGACCATTTGTAATATCTAATTGGTAAGATTTACCAAAATTTCCATCTGCAAAATCAGACAACATTACGACATTTTCGATGCCTTCTGCACCACAAAATCGTGCTTGAGCAAAGGGTAAGTCTTTAGAGATACATAAAACAACAGTGCCCTTTAAGTCTGCCGCTTTTTTGTTAAATTCTCTTACAGATGCTGCACAGGTCCCTGTATCTACACTTGGGAAAATATTTAAAATTACTTTTTTACCAGCAAAATCTGTTAAGCTTTTGTGAGATAAATCTACTGCAGTTAATTTAAAATTAGAAGCTTTAGTGCCTGCTTCTGGTAAATTACCTAGCGTATTAAACGCATTTCCTTTTAATGTAATATTTGCCATTTTTATAGTTTTTTTTTATGAATACCAAAAATAACTTTTTTTCTTGTAAAACTTTCTACTTTAAATAAAACTTTAGCCACTTTCTCTTTTAAGTTCTAAAAACTTATATAGTATCTTCGCAGTCATCAAAATAAAGCTTGCATTGAATATTTCTCAATATACATCAGAATTCAAATATAATTGGAAGCTTGCAGCGCCTGTAATGTTGGGTATGCTGGGACATACATTAGTGACTTTTGTAGATAATATTATGGTTGGGCAAATAGGAACTGCAGAATTAGCAGCAGTTTCTTTAGGAAACAGTTTTATGTTTATTGCGATGTCTATAGGTATTGGTTTTTCTACAGCGATAACACCATTAATTGCGCAAGCAGATTCTTCAGATAATTTAAAGCAAGCCAGAGCCACTTATAAAAGTGGTTTATTTTTATGTACAGTATTGGGTGTTATTTTATTTTTGGGAGTATACTGTTCAAAGCCTTTATTTTCTTTAATGAAGCAGCCCAAAGAGGTTGTAGAATTAGCAATTCCATATCTAGATTTGGTGGCTTTTTCTTTAATTCCTTTGGTTATTTTTCAAGCAATTAAACAGCTTAGTGATGGAATGTCTATGACAAGATACCCGATGTATGCGACCTTAATCGCAAATATTATAAACGTAATTTTAAATTATGTGTTAATTTTTGGAAAATTTGGATTTCCAGAAATGGGAATTGTTGGTGCAGCTTATGGTACCTTAGTTTCTAGAGTTATAATGGTGGTCTATTTAGCACTTTTATTGCGTTGTAAAGAGCGATCAGCTCAGATCGTAAAAAACATCAAATTTTTTGTTTTAGATTTATCAATGATAAAGAGAATTATCAACTTAGGTTCTTTAAGTGCATTGCAAATGTTTTTTGAAGTCGCTATTTTTACCTCTGCTGTTTGGCTAAGTGGTTTGTTGGGTAAAAATCCACAGGCAGCAAATCAAATTGCATTAAATTTGTCTTCTATGACGTTTATGGTTGCCATGGGATTAAGTGTAGTAGCTATGATAAGAGTCGGAAACCAAAAAGGATTACAAGATTATAAAGAGTTGCGTAGAATTGCTTTTTCTATTTTTTTATTAGGCGTATTATTGGCTATTTTCTTTGCTTTACTATTTTTTATTTTTCACAAGAGCTTACCAAATATTTATGTAAACTTAAATGATGCCAATAATTATTCAGATACGATAGAAGTAATTACTATTGCTTCAAATTTATTATTAGCAGCAGCATTTTTTCAAATTTCAGACAGTATACAGGTTGTTTTTCTGGGCGCTTTACGAGGCTTGCAAGATGTGAAAATTCCAACAATACTTACCTTTATTTCTTATTGGCTTATTGGTTTTCCTGTTTCTTATTTTTTAGGAACAGCAGAAATGTACGGTAGTTTTGGTATTTGGTTGGGGTTGCTTGCGGGTTTAACGACAGCTTCTATTTTATTATTTATAAGATTTAATTCATTAACTTTAAAACTCATTAAACAAAAACATGAACCTACCTAAATTTTTATTAGCAGATAACAGCAATTTTCCTGAAGACATTTTTGTGCTTCATACAGAGTTTCCTCGTTTTATAATCAATTTAAAAGATGATGAAATAGATTGGTTTGAAGATTTAACAGGCGAAAATGAGGAGGATATTGCCACGGAATTAGCAGGTTTAATGGACAAAGCGGGTGCTTTTTATGATAAAGAAATGAAAGATTTCGAATAATGTTTGCTAACTTTCATACTGAGCTAAGTTTCGTTCAAACTTTTTTTTCGAATAAAAAAAATAGTATCCCCCCTTTTTACAATACGGAGATTTAAAGTAAGGGTTGTATCTTTGTACTTATTTTAAAAGTGAATGAAAAAATACATATCAGAATTTATTGGAACATTTTCTATGGTTTTCTGTGGTACAGGAGCAATGACCATTAATGAAGTTACGAACGGAGATGTTACGCATGTTGGAATTGCAATTACTTGGGGACTCATTGTTATGGCCATGATTTATGCTTTTGCAGAAACATCAGGAGCCCACTTTAACCCTGCAGTTTCTATTGCTTTTGCTTTTGCAAAAAAGTTTTCTTGGAAAGAAGTTCCTAAATATATAATCGCTCAAATTTTGGGTGCTTTTGTAGCGAGTTTAATCCTCTGTTTCCTGTTTCCTACAAGTGAAACTTTAGGAGCTACTATAGCAACTGTAGATGTTTGGCGTGCTTTTGTATTGGAATTATTATTGACCTTTTTCTTGATGGTGGTCATTATAAATGTTTCTACCGGAAGTAAAGAAATTGGTGTCGTAGCAGGGATTGCGATAGGAGGAGTAGTTTTATTAGAAGCCATGTTTGCGGGTCCTATTACAAATGCATCTATGAATCCTGCACGATCCATTGCCCCAGCAATTGTTTCAGGTAATTTGCAGCACCTTTGGATGTATATTACTGCACCAATTTTAGGAGCCTTATTGGCTGTAGTTTCTTGCAAATTAGTAAAAGACGAAAACTGCTGTAATAATGAAGAATGTTAGTGTTTTAGGTTGTGGTTGGCTTGGTATGCCGTTAGCAATTTCTTTGTTAGATGAAGGTTATTCCGTTAAAGGTTCTACCACAACAGAAAAAAAAATATCGCTTTTAGAAATCAATAATATTGATCCTTACCTGCTTGATGTTACTTCTTTTGAAGAATTTGACGACTTCCTAGATTCAGATATTTTAATCATCGCAATTACCTCTAAAGATATTGATGGTTTTGAAAGTTTAATTTCTCAAATTGAAAATTCTAGTATTCAAAAAGTAATTTTTATTAGTTCAACTTCTGTTTATGGAAGACGCAATAAAGTAATGACAGAAGAAGATGAAGTTCTCCAAACACCTCTGTCAGAAATTGAAAATTTATTTAGAGAGAATACTTTTTTTGAAACGACAATACTTCGTTTTGCAGGTTTATTTGGTGATGAAAGGCATCCTTCAAACTGGTTTAAAAATGAACGAAAAATACCACAACCAAAAGGGTTTGTGAATATGATTCATAAAGAAGATTGTATTGAGATTATTCATGAAATTATAGATCAAAATTGTTGGAATGAAACTTTTAACGCCTGCTCTAATCATCATCCAACCAGAAGAGAGTTTTATACAATTGCGAAATTAAGCAACGATTTTGAAGTTCCTAAATTTGAAGATAATGATGTTTATAAGTGGAAAATTATCAGTTCAAATAAAGTGCAAAAAGTTTTAGACTATACTTTTATTCACGATGATTTGTTGAATATTTAGTTCAAAAATTAGAAAGCTGAAAAGTAGCAAAGTTTGTCCGTTCTAGTAATTGTGTTTTTACTGTGATTCAATCCAGAAATTTTGTGTACCTACATTTTTTTGTTTTCACTAAAAACTAACGATACTTCCGTTTCCTTAAAGAATTGAAAACAAACCCAAAAGAAAATAAAATAAGTAGAGGAAAAACCACATTAAAAAACTGCCAAAAAACACGTTCTTTAAAAGTTTTTTGTTTGTCTAATGTTTTAATTTTTAATGTTTTGTTTCTTAATTGAATGACCCCAGTATCATCTAATAAATAGTCAACAGTATTTAAGAGGAAGTCTTTATTTCCAAATTGTTGATTTGTCCATTTATCGCTATTTAAATCATAGGGTTGTCCTTTTAAAATTTGATTTTTTCCAATATCACCATCTGCAATCACGACCATTTTATTATTATTCGAATGCGCTTTATAAAGAGGAGTTTCAAAAGGTTTTACACGGTTTTTATATGCAGAATTAAAATTACCCTCAAGTAAAACAGCAAACAGTTGATTTCCACTTTTATAATTAGATTCAATAACTTCTTCAGCAATAGATTGCAAGTGAATAAAATTAGGTGTTCCAACTTTCTGTGTCAATAAAGAACTTACTAAAAGAGGTGTTTTTTTTATGTTGTTTTTTAAAGTATCAATTTGATTTGCAAACTGTAATCTTACGGGGGAAATGTTTTTTGTAATCCCATGGTTTGGGTTGCCACCTACTAAAGGATGATACAGCCAATCTAAATTTTTAAACTGCGTTTGATCTCCAATTTTTCCTGTTGCTAAGGGGATCTGGGCAGCATATAAATCTTTAACTAATGTGGTGTTTATTCTTATTCCGTACGAAAACAATAAATCCGTTAGGTTCAAATCCCTTGGATATGCCAGCATTTTTCCATTTGAAAACAAACTGTCTTGGTCTGCTTGTACATTGTCTAACATCCATAAAACCCTTCCGCCATTGGTAATAAATTGATCTAAGGTAAATTTTTCTTGTGCTGTGAATTTTTCAGTTGGTTTTGCAATAATTGCCAGATCTAAAGTGGTTAAATCTTGTAAAGTTTGTTGTGGACTTTTAGCGACAGAATCTAACGTAAATTTTGCTAATCGGTGTTTTTTAGCAACTTCACTTAAAAAACTATATTGATATAGATCGTTCAATTCTCCATTCCCAGTGATAACAACAACTCTTTTTTGTCTCCTTTGCGTAATAGAGTTGATGGCGCTTGAAAAACTATATTCTAAATTTTCAATTGCTTTTTGCAGCTGTTCGTCCTGCGAAGCAAGAATAGTATTCGGCAGCAAAGAAACGATGGATGATTTATTTCCGTAAGAAATTTCTGCCCATGGGAAAATAATTGCTTCAGACAATTTTCCTTCTTCTTCTACGGTTAATTGACTGGGTAGCATACCGCGCTTAATTAATTCTTCTTGTTGATAATCTGGAATTTCAAAATTGATTTTTATGTTTGAATTTTCAGCAGATAATTCTTCAATGTACTGGCGTGTCTCTGCCTGTAATCTTCTAAATTCAGACGGGAAATCGCCTTCCAAATAGACGGTAATAAAAAGATGTTTATCCACTTTTGAAACAATATTTTTAGTTGTCTCAGAAAGTGTGTAGCGTTTGTTTTCAGTTAAATCGATACGCTTGTAAATTGATTGGTTGATGCTATTTAAAAGTAGCAAGCCAACAATGAGAATTGTACAGTTTTTTATTTTTTTATGCATTGTCCAAGCGCATTTTAGTGAGATATAAAAAGAAGACTGTTACACTCAGAAAATAGAGTAGGTCTCTAGTATCAATTATGCCTCTAGAGATACTTTTAAAATGCTCATTGATTCCCATTTTTTTGATTGTTAAATCATTTCCTAAAGAATTCGAAATTGCATCAAATCCATAATATAAAAAGAAGGTAATGAAGACGGCAATTATAAAAGCTACAATTTGATTTTTAGAGAGTGTAGAGGTAAATATACCAATAGCGGTATAGGTTGCTGCCAAAAACAACAAGCCTATATAAGAACCAATTGTACTACCAAAATCAATATTTCCAATAGGTTTTCCTAATTGATAAATGGTATATACATAGGTCAATGTCGGAATTAAAGCCACAATAACCAATAGGAGTGAAGCCCCAAATTTACCCATTATAATTTGCCAATCAGAAATAGGTTTTGTTTTCAAAAGTTCTATGGTTCCACTGTTAAATTCATCCGCAAAACTTTTCATGGTAATGGCAGGAATCAAAAAAAGAAACAGCCAAGGAGTTAAAAAGAAGAATGGGTTTAAATCCGCAAATCCAGCATTTAAAATATTGAAATCGTCTTTAAAGATCCATAGAAATAAACCATTTATCAGCAAGAAAACACCAATTACTAAATAAGCTATTGGTGATGCAAAAAACGAGTTAAATTCTTTTTTTAAAATGGCTATCAATATTTATTTTTTAGTTAATATTAAAGTTCAAAAGGTGCAATTTTTTTTTACTAAAAACCAACAAGCAACAACCTGAAACAAACCTATTTGTTAAGTCAAAGGTGTGAAATCTGGTTGAGAATCATTGATAAAATCAAGAGTAATTGAGTCTCTATATCCTAAGCCTAATAATGTGGATGCACCGCCGACGGTATCAGAATTACTTCTGTAAATAGCAATTTCAAGATATCCAGCAGCATTAAAAATAGCTAATTTACTACCATCGTATTGGACATTGTCATGAGCATTATTCCCTACAACTTCATTGTATTTTGTGAAAATTTTAGTAAAATAATAGCGCCTTGCACTTGCTTTAAAGCGACGACCTTTTCCAATTTCTTGAAACATTTTTTGACTAATATTACTAATTACATTTCCGTAATTATCAATATAAACAACCCCACCAATAATTTGATTTTTAGCTTGGTTTACTTTTGGCTGAATTTCAACAAGCTTTTTAAAGCCCTTAACTTCTTTGCCAATAACGGTTAGATTACCACCTCTAGCAATAAAACAGGCAACTTGTACAAAAACATCTAATACAGGAAAACTACTTTCTATTCGGTCATGAATATTTATTTCAACAATTTTTGAAGGTTTGATTTCTGAGGCAATCATTGAGATAATTCCATTATCAGGACAGACAAAAAAATGATTGTCTAATTCTACAGCAATATGTTTATTGTCAGCACTTAATTCTGAATCTACACCTATGATATGAATGGTTTTATCAGGAAAACTTTTGTAAGAGTTTTTTAAGATATAAGCAGTTTCTGTAATGTTAAATGGAGATATTTCGTGGGTGATATCTACTATTTTAGCATCTGTGAGTTCTGAAAAAATAGCTCCTTTAACAGCACCGACAAAGTGGTCTTTTGTTCCAAAATCGGTTGTTAAGGTAATTAGAGACATTCCTATTTACTGTTAATTAATTGTGTAAAAGTTCTTAATTATTTTACGCAAATCTAATCATTTTAGAAAATTTATTCGCTATTTTTAGTTGAAATATAAAAGGAATCAATTTATAAAAATAAATCATTTGAACGAACGCATTATAGAGCTTACAGAAATTAGTCCAAAAGATTTTTTTGGAGCACAAAACAGTACTATTGAGCAATTAAAAAAATATTTTCCAAAAATTAAAATTGTTGCTCGGGGATCTAATCTAAAGATTTATGGAGAACCAGAAATTTTAGACGCGTTTGAAACGCGCTTTGAACGCTTGATAAAGTATTTCAATAAATACAATACGTTAGATGAAAATAGTATTGAGCGTATTTTAACATCTACGGGTAATGAAGAGAAATCAGTTGGTGCAAAAAATGCAAAGGATGTTTTAGTTCATGGAGTGAGCGGAAGGTTGATAAAGCCTCAAACTGATAACCAACGTAAAATGGTTACTTTAATGGGTAAAAATGACATGTTGTTTGCTGTTGGTCCTGCAGGGACAGGAAAAACCTATACCGCTGTTGCTTTGGCTGTAAAAGCATTAAAAGAAAAAGAAGTTAGAAAAATTATTTTAACCAGACCTGCTGTAGAATCTGGAGAGAATTTAGGCTTTCTTCCAGGAGATTTAAAAGAAAAATTAGATCCTTATATGCAACCTTTATATGACGCTTTGCGTGATATGATTCCGCATGAAAGGTTAGCATCTCATTTAGAAAAAGGAGTTATTCAAATTGCACCATTGGCATTTATGAGAGGTAGAACTTTAGACAATGCCTTTGTAATTTTAGATGAAGCACAGAATACAACTCATAATCAAATGAAGATGTTTTTAACAAGAATGGGAAAAAGTGCAAAGTTTATAATCACAGGAGATCCAGGTCAGATTGATTTGCCAAGAAAACAAGTTTCAGGATTGAAAGAATCGTTATTAGCTTTAAAAGACATTCAAGGTATTGCCCAAGTATATTTAGATGACAAAGATGTGGTAAGACACAAATTGGTGCGGAAAATTATTAGTGCTTATAAAAGTATAGAAACAGAATAGCGATTAGTTTTTAGTTGTTGGTTAAATGTCTTTAGTTTATTTTTGTAGCCAATAACAAATAACAATTAATTAAAAGAATGAATACAATTAACGAAACGAACTTTCAGTTTCCCAACCAGAAGTCTGTTTATATAGGTAAAGTAAGAGAAGTTTACAATATTGATGAGCAACTTTTAGTAATGGTTGCTACAGATAGATTGTCTGCTTTTGATGTTGTTTTACCTCGTCAAATTCCGTTTAAAGGTCAGATTTTGAATCAGATTGCAACAAAAATGATGAATGATACAGAAGATATTGTTCCAAATTGGTTGTTGGCAAACCCTGATGAGAATGTAGCCGTTGGTCATTTATGTGATCCTTTTAAAGTAGAAATGGTAATTCGTGGTTATGTTTCTGGTCATGCAGCAAGAGAATACAAACTAGGCAAAAGAATTTTGTGTGGAGTTACAATGGCAGAAGGATTAAAAGAAAATGATAAATTTCCTTCTCCAATCATAACGCCTTCCACAAAAGCAGCAAATGGAGATCATGATGAAGATATTTCTCGTGAAGCAATTCTTTCTCAAGGAATTGTTTCTGAAGAAGACTATATTATTTTAGAAAATTACACAAAGGCATTGTTTCAAAGAGGAACAGAAATTGCTGCGAAAAGAGGATTGATTTTAGTAGATACTAAATATGAATTCGGAAAAACAAAAGAAGGAAAAATTGTATTGATTGATGAAATCCATACGCCAGATTCTTCCCGTTATTTTTATGCAGAAGGCTATCAAGAAAGACAAAATACAGGAGAAGTACAGAAGCAATTATCGAAAGAATTTGTTCGCCAGTGGCTAATTGAAAACGATTTTCAAGGAAAAGAAGGACAACAGATTCCTGAAATGACAGAGGAAAAAGTCATTGAGATTTCTAATAGATATATAGAATTATATGAACAAATTACTGGAGAAAATTTTATAAAAGCTCCTACACAAAATATACTAAATAGAATTGAAGAAAATGTTTTAAAATTTTTAACTTCAAAGTAGAAATAAATAAATTACAGCGACTTGACAGGTTCAAAAAACCTGCCCAATTTTCATAAATATATAAAAAATTAAGTACGATGATTATAGAACCAAGAACAAGAGGATTTATTTGTTTAACATCTCACCCAAAAGGATGTGAGCAAAATGTGATCAATCAAATAGCGCATGTAAAATCTAAAGGAAAAATTGAAGGTGCAAAAAAGGTATTAGTAATTGGCGCATCCACAGGGTTTGGATTGGCCTCAAGAATAACAAGTGCTTTTGGCTCCGATGCAGCAACAATTGGTGTTTTCTTTGATAAACCTGGAACTGAAGGAAGGCCTGGGTCGCCCGGTTATTATAATACAGCTGCTTTTGAAAAACATGCAAATGCTGCAGGTTTGTATGCGAAAAGTATCAATGGAGATGCGTTTTCTAACGAAATAAAAGAACAGGTTATTCAGTTGATTAAAGAAGATTTAGGTCAGATTGATTTGGTAATTTATAGTTTAGCATCACCAGTAAGAACACATCCAACAACAGGCAAAAGATTTAAATCGGTTTTAAAGCCAATCGGTAGTGTTTTCTCTAACAAGACAGTAGACTTTCATACAGGTAATGTTTCAGAAATTTCTATCAACCCAGCAGAAGGGGAAGATATCGAGAATACGGTAACAGTAATGGGGGGTGAAGATTGGAAAATGTGGTTAGACGCATTACATTCTGAAAACGTATTAGCAGCAGGAGCAACAACAGTTGCTTATTCTTACATTGGTCCAGAAGTGACAAAACCGGTATATAGAAATGGAACCATTGGTGCTGCAAAAAATGATTTAGAAGCAACTGCTTTTACAATTTCTGACACTTTAAAATCGATTGGAGGAAAAGCCTATGTTTCCGTAAATAAAGCATTAGTTACACAAGCAAGTTCTGCAATTCCTGTAATTCCTTTATATATTTCTTTGTTGTACAAAATAATGAAAACAAAAGGAATTCATGAAGGTTGTATCGAACAGATTCAACGTTTATATAGTGAGCGTTTGTATACAGGGAAAGAAGTTCCCTTAGATGATAAAGGAAGAATTCGAATTGATGATTTGGAAATGAGAGAAGATGTGCAAGCAGAAGTTGCTACACTTTGGGAAAATGCTGCTACAGAAAATGTCTCTGAAATTGGAGATTTGGAAGGGTATAGCAACGATTTTTACAACCTTTTTGGTTTTAAAGTTGAAGGCGTAGCATATAATGCTGAGGTAAATGAAGTTGTAAAAGTACCTAGTATAGATTAATTTTTTTACCTACAAGGTTTCTAAAACCTTGTAGGTATCTTATTTCTTTTTAAATCTACTCCGTTCTTTGAAACGCTGAAGGTTTCCCTAAAAAATAAAATTTTGAAGGCTGTTACTCTAAAACAATTAAAAGATGAACTCTCTCATAAATCAGCAAATGAGTTAAAAGAGTTGTGTTTACATTTATCTAAATTTAAGAAAGAGAATAAAGAATTACTTACCTATTTGATGTTTGAGTCTCATGATGAAGAACAATACATACAAAGTGTGAAAGACCAAATGGATGTGTTTTTTACTGAAATTAATACGAAGAGTTTTTTTTATATAAGAAAAAGTGTTCGCAAAGTTTTAACCCTTACAAAAAAGTTTATCAGGTATTCTAAAAAGAAAGAAACAGAAGTCGCATTATTATTGTATTTCTGTCATAAATTAAAAAACTTTAAACCTTCGATTAACAGAAGTACTAGATTAACAAATACTTTTGAACGGCAAATTATATTAGTTAAAAAAGCCATTGCTACCTTACATGAAGATTTGCAATATGATTATCAATTAGAATTAAATGATTTATTAGATGACTAAAAAAGAAAGACCAATTTTATCAGATCTAGTAAACGCAGGAACTTCTGATGTTGAAAAATTCCAAAACGAAGTGATTCGTCCTATTATAAAAATGCAACACAATTTATTAATTGCTTTTTTTAAAAGCTATGTACAGCAGAGAAAAATTGATTTTATCAGTCTTACATTAGAAAAAAAAAACAAGCATATTAGATCGATACTTACAAAGGATGTCAATTTTAAAAACATTCTTTTAGGCAGTATTATTGGCCATTTTTCTATGGATGAATTTTCTTTTTATCACCAAAACACGTCTGAAGTAAACAGAAGGATTGTACAGATAACCAAGCAAAGATTGCAGGATAGTATTTCTGAACTATAGATGAAATTGTTGTTTTTCAAAAATCAACCAAAAATTTTAAATAAAAGTATTTTACCTCTTTTTGATGGTAATAATAACTGTTTTAGAAGTGGGCGTATTGCTAAAATCTGCTTTACTCTTTAGTGGCACTAATACATTTGCCTCAGGAAAATAAGTGGCAGTACATTTTTTTGGGATGTCATAAGGAATCACCAGAAAACCTTTTGCTTCTCTTTCTTCTTTCTTAAAATGACTTGTTAAATCTACTAAATCTAACTTTTTTAAATTGAATGATTTCATGTCTTTTTCATTCATTAAAATAACTCTTCTCTCATTTAAAATACCTCTGTACCGATCGTCTAATCCATATATAGTGGTGTTATATTGGTCATGAGTTCTCACGGTCATCATTAAAAATTGATTTTCTTCTAACTTAATTTCTGAGGGTTTATTAACGCTAAAATTAGCTTTTCCCGTTTTTGTTGGTGTAAAGTTATTTTCCCTCACATTGTTTGGTAAGTAAAATCCACCTTTGATTCTTATACGTCTATTGAAATTCTCGAAACCTGGAATCGTTGCTTCAATTTTATCACGAATCAAATCGTAATTTGAAACTAATTCAGACCAATTCGTATTTGTGCCCTTCAAGGTTGCATTTGCAACACCAGCGACAATTGCTGGTTCACTTAGTAGTTGAGTTGAACAAGGAGTAAGTATTCCTTTTGATTGATGCACAACCCCCATCGAATTTTCTACAGAAACAAATTGTTCATTTGTTGCTTGAAAATCTTTTTCTGTTCTACCCAAACATGGAAGTATAATTGCTTTTTTACCTGTAATTAGATGACTTCTATTTAGCTTGGTGGATACTTGTACCGTTAAGTTGCAGTTGCGTAAAGCTTCCGCAGTATATGTGGTGTCTGGCGTTGCAGAAATAAAATTCCCACCCATTCCAAAAAACACTTTTGCTTTCTTTTTATGCATTGCTTCAATGGCTGTAACTACATCAAAACCATGTTCTCTTGGTGCTTTAAAATTAAATTCTTTTTCTAAATTGTTTAAGAAAGAGGCTGGAGGTCTTTCCCAGATACCCATTGTTCTGTCTCCTTGAACATTTGAGTGTCCACGTACAGGACAAGTTCCTGCTCCTTTTTTTCCAATACTCCCTTTTAACAATAAAATATTTACAAGTTCACGAATATTATCAACAGCATTTTTATGTTGTGTTAAGCCCATTGCCCAACAAATAATAATATTTTCATTGTTGATAATGAGAGCCGTAGCTTCTTTAATTTCTTCTATGCATAAGCCTGTTTGAGGTAATAGTTCTGCTATAGAATACCTGTCTAAATCTTCTAAAAAAGTAGTTATGCTTGCAGTTTTTTCATTAATAAACTGATGGTTAAAAACAGAATTTGGTACTGTTTTTTCTTTTTCTTTCATCAGCTTTAAGATGATTTTTAATAAAGCTACATCCCCATTAATTTTTACTTGTAAAAATAAATCTGTTAAATTTTGTCCTTTCCCAATCCATTTCATAGGATTTTGGGGGTCTTTATAATTCATTAAACCAACTTCTGGAAGTGGGTTTATGGTAATTATTTTCCCTCCACGTTTTTTGGTTTCTCCCAAAGCACTTAACATTCTTGGGTGATTGGTTCCTGGGTTTTGCCCCATAACAATTACTAAATCGGCATGATTAAAATCCTCTAAAGTTACAGACCCTTTTCCAATTCCGAGCGTTTCTGTTAATGCAATACCACTAGATTCATGACACATGTTTGAACAGTCTGGGAGGTTGTTTGTTCCAAATTGACGAACAAATAATTGATATAAAAAAGCGGCTTCATTACTGGTTCTTCCCGAAGTGTAAAAAATAGCTTCATCGGCAGTATCTAAAGAGTTCAATTCAGTACCAATCACATTAAAAGCAGCCTCCCAAGAAATTTCTTCATAATGACTCGCGCCTTCTGGTAAATACATTGGTTGTGTAATTCGTCCACTTTTACCAATCTCATAATCTGACAACTCAGACAATTCTTGTACAGAATTAGATGCAAAAAACAATGAAGAAACTCTGTTTTTAGTAGCCTCTTCGGCAACCGCTTTTGCACCATTTTCACAATACTCAGCCAGAAGAGATCTCTTGTCATCTGGATCTGGCCACGCACAGCCTGGACAATCAAAACCATTTTTTTGATTTATTTTTGATAATAAATGAATTCCCTTGGTAACCCCAACTTCATTTTTAATATGAGATAGTGCAGAGGCAATTGCCTTTACTCCAACAGCCGTTTTTGGGATTCTTGACAAACGAATGCCTGTTAATTTTTCTGGTGGATTTTCTTTCGGATCTTCAAACATAACTAGGTTTTGTTTTAACAAATGATGGGTTGGAATAAATGGTCATTTTTTGTGCCCTTGTAAATCCAATTAAGCAAATGCCAAACTCTTTTGCAAAATCTACAGCCAAAGAAGAACATGCAGAAACTGCAATGATAATAGGAATTTTTGCTATGAATGCTTTTGATACAATTTCGTAAGAAACTCGCCCGCTGACAATTAAGTAATTTGCATCCTGTAACGCTTGTTTCATCAACAAATCTCCAATAACTTTATCTACAGCATTGTGTCTTCCAATATCTTCTTGAATCGTTAAAAATTCATATTTTTTATTAAAAACAGCAGCAGCATGGCTTCCTCCAGAACTTTTAAATGTATGCTGTATACTACTCATTTTAGAAAGCATTTCATGTAAAACAGCACTTGGAAAAGTAGTTGTTTGTGTTAATTTTTTTCCTTCAATTTTAATATCTTTTAGTTCTTTTTTGCCACAAATTCCGCAGGAAGAAACAGATAATAATGTTCTTTTATTAAGGTAGCCTTTTCCTAACAAATCTTTCGAAATAGTAACGTTTACAATGGAAGGAACTCCGTTTTCTTCCTTATCAATTTGGAAAAATAAGGTTTCGCTACTTTTGTAAATATCTTCTGAAAAAAGTAGTCCTCTAACCAATTCTTTGTCATTATCTGGAGTTCTCATAACCACAGTATAAGCCGTGTTATTAATGTTAATTTGCAATGGTGCTTCTACCACCAAAACATCCTGAATAGGAGTTGAAGTTTTTGGGGTGATTTTGAATGCTTGATAGGTCGTTGTTTGCATGAATGGAAAGTTAAGCTTTCTCTACAAACTTAATGAAAATGTAATAGCTTTTATAATCTGTTTACTTTAAAATTACTCGATTTTTGAGCATAAAATACAAATTAGTTTATTTTGTATATCTGTTGAGAAAAATAAATACAAATTTCCACCTTCTTTAATTTTTGTTTCTTTTCGAATTTGAGCCACGCTTTTTGGAAAGTTTCTAATTGTAATATTTGCTTTATTTTCTGGTAAAAACTTCTTAATTTTTTTCTTATCATAAGGTACGATTTCTTCAATTTTAAAAACTCTTCCAGGGAAATCGATGATTTCATTTGAAGTATATAAGTGCGAATGTTGATGGAGTTTAAAGATATTGAATTGATTCGTAATTTGATGAAATCCACCAGATTTTAAAATTGCAGCATTGGGTTCATATAGATAGGAGCGTGGTTCTGAATAAACATAACTTACATCATCTTTATAGTTGAAGTTAAAAGATTGAGTTCCATTTTTACCAATATTTATTGTTTTAATTTTGATTGCTTTTTCATGATTTTTTTCTAATAAAAACAATAATTCTTTTACTTCATTTTGAAGTGCTATAATGTGAATTTCTTTCACAAATTTCAAGTCATTGATCGTACTTGTGATATCTAAAATAGGAGCGTTTTTAATTAAAATTTGATTGGTTTTTAAAAATAAAAAGTCAATATTTTCAGGGATATTAGGCAAACAATCATTTAGTAAAAACACCTTTCCTTTTACATTATTTCTTCTTGATGGATCGATATAAATACAATCGAAATTTTCTTTTGTATTTTTTATGTATTCTATTCCATCACCAGAAAAAGTAGTGCAATTTTTTATATTTAATTGTTGATAATTATGTTTTACGATTGTTGATAAACTTTCGTTTATTTCACAATGAATCACTGTTTTAAATTGTTTCGATAAATAAAAACAATCGACTCCAAAGCCACCAGTAATATCAATAACAGAGTTTCCTTTGACTAAATTAGATTTGTAGTTTGCAGCAATCTCAGAGGAGGTTTGTTCAATGCTAATTGTTGCTGGATAATAAATGTTTTTTGTTTGAAACCAAGAAGGTAGTTTCTGTTTTGATTTTTTTTTAGAAACAATTTGGTTCGCCAATTCTTGTATAGAAACAGCATCAAAAGGGCTTCCTTTTAAAATCAATTTTGTTAGGTCAGATTTTAAATTATCAGCAATAAACTGCTGAACTTCTGGATGTAATATTGCTGAATTCAAAATTTATTTTAAATATCTTTTGTGATGGATTTTACTATTTTATTATCCGATAAAAATTCTTTTAAAATTACTTTTATAGCGGTGTATAAAGGGACAGCAGTAATCATTCCAACGACTCCAAAAAGTAATCCTCCAATAATAATAATTAAAAATATTTCTAAGGGATGTGATTTTGTTGTTTTGGAAAAAATTAACGGCTGACTTGCAAAATTGTCAATTAATTGCGCAATAAAATACCCAATCATTACATAAATTGTTGTGGGTAAAATTTGAGTTTGAAAGTCTAACCCAATATTACTTGTCATCGACAAAACAAAAATTATTACAGCTCCAATCATCGGCCCAACGTATGGAATTAGGTTTAATAGGGCACATAAAAAAGCAATAACTATTGCATTGTCAATACTGAAAATTAATAAGATAATTGTATATAAAATAAATAGAATAGTGATTTGTAATAGCAACCCAATAAAATATCTTGACAGTAAATCATTAATGGTTTCTAGTGATTTAGAGAATCTTTCTTCAGTTCTATTTGGTATAATTGTCATTACACCTTTCTTTAATAATTGACTGTCTTTCATAAAAAAGAAAGAGATGAATAAAATAGAAAATAGCCCAACACTTAAGGACCCAATAGTACCTATAATTGCATTTAAAAAGTTTGGAATTTCTTTAAATTGAGCAGCAAAATCAACATTCTTTAATTCACTCAAAACATCAATTCCTTTCGATGAAAAATAAGCGGTTATTTGACTAAAAATTTCTTGAATATTTGCTTGTAAATCATCGACTTCTAATAAGGATAGACTTTTTCCTTGCTCAGCAACCAAAGGGATAAACATTACAATTAGACCCGTTAGTAGCCCCAGCATTAAAAGCATAGAAAAAACGACAGCCAGTGTGTTTGGAAATTTTAATTTTCTTCTTAAGAAAAGGATGATTGGGCGTGCAATTAATGATAAAACTCCTGCAATAATGATGTAAATAATTACAGATTGAATTGTATATAAAAAGTAGCCAAAAAGAAAAACCCCAACAATTATTCCTAAAGCTCTTAAAATTCCGTTTGCTAATGTTTTTGAATTCATTTGTTATATGCTTTTATTTCCCCCATATCTAGCACCATGCCAAATAAAGAAAGTTGGTGTTTTGTTGGTAATTTTATTCCTGATGCTGTCTTTTTCAATTCTGACCAAGTTGCATAAACACCTCCGATAGGTATAATTTTTGTCCACATTTTAAAAGAACTAGGGATGTAGTTTTTGTCTAAAATCCAAAGATAAGAATCTCCTGGAGTTGTTCCTCCTGAAGTGAAGGTAACTAGAAGCGCCTCTTTACCATTGTAATTTACAATGCGTCTTTCTGTGCCAGCATCAAAAGTTTTATAAGGAGCAATTAACCAAAAACTATCGTTGTTGAAAAAGTCGATTGCTTTCTTAAGAATTTTTGTGTTTACTACTTTTACCCCTTCAACAAAAATGGTAGATTTTTTTGGCTGATCTGTATGTAAAATCACCTTATTTTTATCCCAAGAAATTGTTACGATACTTTTTTGTTTCTGCCATTTATAAAAGTGCTTCCCTCTAAAGCTCCATTCAATAATTTTTGTATTTTTATATGCATTATTATCAATTGCCTTCAACATTTTATTTGCTAAAGCATCTGCCTCTTTTCCTGTTCTTCCTTCAGGTAAAGGTTCATTATTTGCAAAATAATAAATTCCTCCTGCAACGATTATAAATAATAAAAAAATTTTAATACACTTGAAAATAAGTTTCATTTTTTTTAATTTGATGATAAGCTAAAATATCATTTTTTAAAAGAAGAAACTATTTGTTCGCTTCATAATATTCTGAAATATGTTTTTGGGATTTTCATATTTTGTGGTTTTCCTTTATCTGTAATTGGAAATTCTGCCATTTGGTTTCATCTCTAGCATATTTCTCTTAGTATAAATAGAACTATTAATTTTTTGAAGATTTTAAATACTTAAAAATCAGGAAAAATAGTTGTAAACTTTTTTGGTAGTTCTTTTGAAATAGCAATTTTATTTTCACTAAATGGATGTATAAATTCAAGAGATGATGCATGTAAAAACAAGCCTTTTCCTCTTAAAATTTTAGTTTCTAGATAATACTCTTTATCACCTAAAATTGGATTTTTAATGGCAAATACATGTTTTCTAATCTGATGCTTTCTTCCTGTTTTTGGATGTAACTGCACAAGGTTTAAATATTCAAAACGTTCTGAAGGAACAGACTTTAAGACTTCAAAATCAGTATGTGCTTTCTTTTGATCAATAGGGAAATTTATAATTCCGTTAACGTTCATTTTTCCTATAGTAATTGCATGATAGGTTTTCTTAATTTCTTTATTCTTAAATAATTCCCCCAATTTAGTAATTGCGGCGGTTGTTTTCCCAACTAATAAAACCCCACTTGTAGGATAATCCAATCTATGAATCGGTTGTGGTTTTACAGCATCTGCTTCCTTGCTTTTTTTTAAGTTTTGAGCCAATCCATTTGCAATGGTTACAAATTTATTTCCACTAACTAAAATGCCAGCAGGTTTGTATATAATTGCGAAGTAATCATCTTCAAACAAGACCTCTAATTTTAATTTCAACCTTTTATAAGCCGGAATTTCTGATGATTGAAAAAGTTCAATTTTTTCTCCACCAACGATATACTTTGCCGTTGTAGCCAAGCTGCCATCAATAAAAATAAGCTTTTTTTTAATTGCTTTTTTGATGCCTGATTTAGTCGGAATTGTTTTAAAAATACCAACCCCATATTCCTGAAAACGAATTGGTTCCTTTAATTTTTGTACATTATGAATTTCTGAAAGTTGCATCATTAATCAAATTTAAGATTGATTTCTTTTAACTTACGGTTGGTGAAATTTATTAAATCTGAAAAGAAAATAGTAAAATCTTCTTCTAATTCTTGCTCTAAGTTTTTCAAATCTTCAATGGCCAAATTCATTTTAGATTTTCCTTTTGTTCTGTGATTCATGCCATTCAAAACTTTTTCAATTCCTTCTTTAAACTGATAATTGTAAAGGATATTATATTCAATCATGTAGTGAATAAATTGTTGAGACCTGTCAGGTAGATTGTCAGATATTTTACTAAATAAATGATTGATAGCATTGGTATATGTCTCTAAAGAAATTTCAGAGTAGTTTGACCAGTTTTTAGCCAAAAAATAATCGTAAAAAATATCGATGATTACACCATCATAATGTTTGTAACGTTCATGTAATCTGCGTTTGCTTTTCCGAACAATTTGATGCGCGTCTGTATAGGCATCTATTGCCCTGTGTAAGAAGATGCCTTGCTGAATTTCTTTAGAATAGTTGTCATAATTATTCCCTTTAATATGGTCCGCAATAAAATTACCAATCATAATATCGATATTGTTTTCTGATAAATAAAGGTGTGCTAAAAAATTCATTGTTTAAATGTAAGCAAAAAACCACAATTAACTCTGAACTCGTTTCAGAACTAATTGTGGTTTTCTAAATTTTCTAAATTGCTGCAAGTGCAGTAAAGACCACTGCTAACTATTCAACATCACTGGCATCACCAACATCGTTACTTGTTCGCCTTCATCGGTGCCATCAATAGGCGTTAAAATCCCTGCTCTGTTTGGTAAAGACATTTCTATTATAACTTCGTTAGAATTAAGGTTGTTTAACATTTCGCTTAAAAAACGAGAGTTAAAACCAATCTGCATATCATCACCTTGATAATCGCAACTTAAACGTTCATCTGCTTTGTTAGAGAAATCTAAATCTTCTGCAGAAATATTTAATTCTGTTCCTGCCATTTTTAAACGAATCTGGTGGGTAGTTTTGCTAGAAAAGATAGAAACACGTCTTACAGAGTTTAAGAAAGAAGCTCTGTCTAGCGTTAATTTATTTGGGTTTTCCTTAGGAATAACTGCTTCGTAATTAGGGTATTTACCGTCAATTAAACGACAGACTAAAACGATGTTATCAAATGTGAATTTTGCGTTTGCGTCATTGTATTCTATGGTAACATCACTTTCAGAACCTCCTAAAATTCCTTTCAATAAATTTAAAGGTTTTTTAGGCATAATGAATTCTGCCGTTTGATCTGCAGTAACATCTGTTCTTGTATATTTTACTAATTTATGAGCGTCAGTTGCTACAAACGTTAAACTTTGTGAACTAAACTGAAAGAAAACGCCACTCATTACCGGACGCAAATCGTCATTTCCAGCAGCAAATATTGTTTTAGAAATTGCAGTCCCCAAAATATTTGCAGGCACTACTGTCGTACTTGGTGATGGTAAAGAAACTGCTTTTGGAAATTCATCTCCACCAAAATACGCCATGTCATATTTTCCTTGATTAGAACTGATTTCAATCGCATGATCACCTTCTGTTTTGAATGTTAAAGGCTGGTCCGGAAACGTTTTTAAAGTATCTAATAATAAGCGGGCAGAAACAGCAATAGCTCCAGAACTATCACTTTCTACATCGACTACAGAGCTCATGGTAGTCTCTAAATCTGACGCTGAAACTTTTAGTTGGTTCTCAGAAATTTCAAACAAGAAATTATCTAAAATTGGTAATGTGTTGTTGCTGTTTATAACGCCTCCTAAAACTTGTAATTGTTTTAATAATTGCGCACTTGATACAATAAATTTCATTTATTTTTCTTTTCTTAATTAGTCTTACAAATATAATCTTATTAAGTGATTTTAAAAATTAATTTATCAACAGGTTATGAGCATTTTGTGCTCGAATTTAGAATACTGAAATTTGGCTCATAAAACTTGTTTTTATGAATAACAAACTGTCGAAGTTTTCCTAAGGTTTGACTAGAAAATTTTTAATTATTGGAATACTTTAACTAAATTTAGAGTCTTATATGAAGTTTTGAGAATTAGGAGTCTGAGTTTGTATCATATCGAAAACTATTAAGTACCCTAAAATGGTTTCTTTTTTTGAACCTACAGGTATTGTATTGTGCCGATGTAAAACTTTCAAGATCAAAATCTATAGGGAATTGTAGCGGATACATAACGAAGCGATAATTAATAAAAGTTAGGTTATGAGGTATTCACTTGGGAGAATTGTATTCATGCTTTCGCCTTTTTACTTCTTCTAAATAAAATTTTAAAATATATAATTTCAATAAATTATGAAAGAAAAAAAAATACGTTGGGGAATTATTGGTTTGGGGAAAATAGCGAATAAATTCGCGACAGATTTAATGACCTTAAAAAACATTGAATTGGTTGCAGTTGCTTCCAGAAATCAACAAAATGCGGATGATTTTGCGCAAAAATTCAATGCCAAAAAAGCCTACAATAGTTATCTAGATTTAGCTAAAGATAATCAGGTTGATGCTGTTTATATAGCAACTCCACATAGTTTTCATAAAGAACATACCTTACTGTGTTTACAAAATAAAAAAGCAGTTTTGTGTGAAAAACCTTTTGCAATGAACCTACAAGAAGTAACAGAGATGATTTCGGTTGCCAAAGAAAACAACGTATTATTAATGGAAGCTTTATGGACGTATTTTTTGCCTCAATATGCTTATCTTTTAGAGGTTATCGAAACTAAAAAATTTGGAAAATTAAAAAATGTCGCAGCAGATTTTGGTTTTAAAGCGATATATGATTTAGAAAGCAGGTTGTTTAAAAAAGAAGTTGGAGGTGGAAGCTTATTAGATATAGGAATCTATCCGATTTTTGCAGCATTATCTACTCTAGGAAAACCAGATTTAATTGATGCAAATGCGACCTTTTTTGAAAATGGAGTAGACGCTAGTTGTGAAATAATTTTCCATTATAAAGGTGCCAAAGCAACCTTAAAAAGCTCTTTAATAGAAGAAACAAAAACAACGGCTATTTTTACTTTTGAAAAAGCGATTGTGAAACTTGATAGACAATTTCATGCACCTTCATCGGTAACTATTTTTGAAAATAAAAAGGAAAAAAAAATAGATTTTAATTGCAAAACTTTTGGTTATAATTTTGAAATAGAACATTTTAATACTCTTTTAAGAGAAGGCAAAACAGAAAGTAGCATGATGACTTTCAATTTCTCTAAAGATTTGATTAAAATTTTAGATAAAGTTAGAGGTATTATAGGTTTAAAATATTAGTAGAGGTATCTATTGATTTCTATAAAAAACTTATTTTAACAAATAAAGCTCTCTGGAGACAGAGAGCTTTATGAAAATTATTTTAGATTCCTTGCAAAAGCGAGGTAGGCTATTTTTTACTTTACAGCCATTAATTCAACATCAAAAATAAGCGTTGCATTTGGTGGAATAACTCCTCCAGCCCCAGCGGTACCATATCCTAAATTAGAAGGGATTACAAAGCGTGCTTTGTCACCAACTTGTAACAATAGAATTCCTTCGTCCCAACCTGAAATTACCTGACCTAAACCTACATTAAAGTCGATGGGTTCTTTTCTTTTGTATGAAGAATCGAAAACAGTACCATCCAATAATTGACCTTTATAATGTACAGAAACTCCAGCTCCTTTTGTTGCTTGTTTACCATCACCTTTTTGTAAAATTTGGTAACGCAATCCACTTGCAGTTTCATCATAACCAGCAGCAACCGTATCTAACAATGCTTTTTGTTTTGCCTTTTCCTCTGCTTCTCTTTGCTCCCTTGAACCTTCAAAAATTCTAAAAGCTTCTATCGCATTAAAGTTGGTTGCTTCTTTACCCACTTTAATGATTTCTACAGACATCTCATCGCCTTGCACAATTGCATCTACAACGTCTTGTCCTTCAATTACTGAGCCAAAAACAGTATGTTTACCATCCAACCATGGAGTAGGGATGTGTGTAATATAAAATTGACTGCCGTTTGTTGCAGGTCCTGAGTTTGCCATTGCTAATTTCCCAGGCGTATCATGTTTTAAGTCTGGATGAAATTCATCTTCAAATTTATATCCTGGATTACCAGTACCTGTTCCTTGTGGACAGCCACCTTGAATCATGAAATCTGGAATAACTCTGTGGAATTTTAATCCATCATAGTAAGGAACTCCTTGGTCTTTTACTGAATTTTCTAAATTACCTTCTGCTAAAGCGACAAAATTACCGACAGTTCCAGGTGTTTTTTCATGTTCTAATTGTACTAAAATATCACCTTTTGAAGTGGTGAATTTTGCATAGATTCCGTTGTTCATTTTTTTTGTGTTAAAGTTAAAGTATGTGAAAATTTAAAGATTGAATAATTAGGCATTTTTAAACTCACTTGTATAATGTAATTTTACAGTTGGATATTTACTTTGCGTCATTTGAATTGTAAACTCAGAATCTGCTAAAAAAACTAACTGACCCTGTTTGTCTTTTGCTAAATATCGTTGTTTGACGCGTTTAAACTCTTTAAATTCTTCGTTTTTCGTGTCTTCTGGTGCGACCCAACATGCTTTGTGGACACTTAAGTTTTCATAAGAACATTTTGCTCCATATTCGTGTTCCAATCGGTATTGAATTACTTCATATTGTAAAGCGCCAACAGTTCCAATAATCTTACGACCATTCATGTCTAAAGTAAATAATTGTGCGACCCCTTCATCCATTAACTGGTCTAAACCTTTATAAAGTTGTTTGGATTTCATGGGATCCGCATTATTTACATACCTAAAATGCTCGGGAGAAAAACTCGGAATTCCTTTGAAATTCAATTTTTCTCCTTCGGTTAGTGTATCTCCAATTTTAAAGTTCCCTGTGTCATGAATCCCTACAATATCTCCAGGAAATGATTCGTCTACAATTTCTTTCTTTTCTGCAAAAAATGCATTCGGACTAGAAAACTTTACTTTTTTACCGTTTCTAACATGTAAATAAGGAGCATTTCTTTTAAAAGTACCAGATACAATTTTTATAAAAGCCAATCGATCTCTATGTTTTGGATCCATATTTGCATGAATTTTAAACACAAAACCTGTTAGTTTTTCTTCTTTTGAATCCACAATCCGTTCTTCTGCTTTTTTTGGTTGTGGAGAGGGTGCAATTTCAATAAATGCATCCAACAACTCTTTTACTCCAAAGTTATTTAGAGCAGATCCAAAAAATACTGGCTGTAATTTTCCTTCCAAATATTCTTGCTGATTATATGCAGGATAAACTTCATCTATTAATTCTATTTCTTCACGGAGAGTTTCTGCAGCAGTTTCTCCAATTATTTTATCTAATTCAGGATTTGAAAGGTCATCAAATTCTACTCCTTCAGAGATAGCAGTTTTATTATCGCCCGAAAAAAGATTTAATTTCTTTTCCCAAATATTATAAATACCTTTAAAGTCATATCCCATTCCAATTGGAAAACTCATGGGGGTAACTCGCAAACCTAATTTTTGTTCCACTTCGTCTAATAAATCAAAAGCATCTTTACCTTCTCGATCCAATTTGTTGATAAAAACCAACATAGGAATGCTCCTCATTCTACAAACTTCAACTAATTTTTCAGTTTGAGGTTCTACACCTTTTGCTACATCAATGACCACAATAACGCTATCTACAGCTGTCAGTGTTCTAAAAGTATCTTCTGCAAAATCCTTGTGACCAGGAGTATCTAAAATGTTTATTTTTTTGTCTTGATAGATAAATGCTAAAACTGAAGTCGCGACAGAAATTCCACGCTGACGTTCAATTTCCATAAAATCGGAAGTGGCTCCTTTTTTAATCTTATTGTTTTTAACAGCTCCTGCTTCTTGAATTGCCCCACCAAATAGTAACAATTTTTCTGTTAGCGTTGTTTTACCAGCATCTGGATGCGATATAATTCCAAAAGTTCTTCTACGTGCTATTTCTTCTAAAAAATTCATCTACAAATTTTGAGGTGCAAAGATAGGTTTTATTCTATAATTTTATGGCGAATTTAAGTAGATAGCAATTATAAAAGTAAAAAATAGATATACAGAATTATATATTTTTTTTGTCAAGAAACGGTTAGATAACACGAATAACAAAAACAAGCTAAATTTTCTCTCTTTTGAGAAATGGATGAAAGCGAAAGATAAGAATTAGTTTAAAATTTCGACTGTCATTTTTACATCGTTAATAGGCCATTCATCATCTCCTACTTTAACCTTAGAAATTTTATCCATCGTGTCAAAACCAGAAATCACTTCCCCAAAAACAGTATGTTCATTATCTAAATGATGGGCGCCATTCTTTTGATGTACTATGTAAAACTCAAAAGGACTTGATAATTTATTTGGGTTTTTTTCCCACTGCCTTGCCGCTGCTAAAGCGCCATATTTATGGCTACGTTTTTTTCTAAATTCAGGTTTTAATAGATAATTACCATACTTTCTTCGTTCTTTTTGAGTGTACATTTCATCAGAATTACCACCCTGAATCACAAAGTTTTTTGCGACTCTATAAAAAACAGTAGTGTTAAAATAGTTGATTTTAGTTAAGAAAACAAAATTGGCTCTATGGATCGGAACGTCTTCATACAAACGAATTTTTATATTGCCAAAATCGGTTTTGATAAGTATTTTAGTTGTGGTGTTTTGTTTTCCAAATTCTGTTAAAAAAACTTCAGTATTCTTACTATTTAAGCTATCCCAAGCCTTTTCAATTTTCTTTTCCTCTTTCGATTTTTTTTCAGCATTTATCTTTTTTTTCTTGTAAAGAGTGGTTTTTACAGGACTACTTTTTTTAGCGTCCTTACACTGGTGAAAAACACTTAACAGGACAAATAGGAAGTAGATATTATACGTTTTCATGAAAGACATTAAGCTCAATAGATACAAATATAAAGCATCTCAAGAAACAATAATAGTGTCTTATCATTTTTGTAATTTATTTATTATTTATTTATTGCTTATTTTACTATTTTTGTAAATATGGAAGAACATGTTGTTTTAGTTGATGAAAAAGACAATCCAATAGGATTGATGGAAAAAATGGAAGCTCATGAAAAAGCCCTTTTACATAGAGCTTTTTCTGTCTTTATTTTTAATAAAAAAGGAGAATTAATGTTGCAACAAAGAGCTGCAAGTAAATATCATTCGCCTTTATTATGGACAAATACATGTTGTTCCCATCAAAGAGATGGAGAAAGTAATATAGAAGCAGGTAAAAGAAGATTGCAAGAAGAAATGGGTTTTGTTACTGAAATAGCCGAAGTTTTTTCGTTTATTTACAAAGCCCCTTTTGATAATGGTTTAACAGAGCACGAATTAGACCATGTTATGATTGGTTATTATGAAGCAGCACCCGATGTGAACAAAGAAGAAGTCACGTCTTATAAATGGATGACTTTGATGGATGTGAAGAAAGATATTGAACAACATCCACAAATATATACAGCATGGTTTAAAATTATTTTTAAAGAATCCTATGATAGAATTATCAATTTTAAACCTTAATTTTCATAACCTTTCAATGATTTCATTTTTCAACAACCTTATTTATGCCTAAAGTAACAGTTCACAGAAAAGCACATTTTAATGCAGCGCACAGATTATATAAAAAAGAATGGTCTGATAAAAAAAACTTTGAAGTTTTTGGGAAATGTAGCAATCCTAATTATCATGGTCATAATTACGAATTAATAGTTTCTGTTACTGGAAATATTGATCAAGAAACCGGTTTTGTAATGGATTTGGCTATTTTAAGAAGGTTGATAAAAGTTGAAATAGAAGAAGTTTTTGATCATAAAAATTTAAACATAGAAGTTGCTGCTTTTAAAAATTTGAATCCCACTGCAGAGAATATTTCAGTTACTATTTATAATAAACTACGAGAGAAAATAAGACAAGATTTAGACTTGTCAATAAAACTATATGAAACGCCGCGTAATTTTGTTACGTATTCTGGCGAATAATAATTTTAGAAGTATCAATTAAATACAACTTATGAAACGAGCATGTTAAAAGCATTATCACCCAAAGGAATGATTAATAGCGAACAGCATGTGTCCTTAAAAAAACAATAAATATAAACACATGAAAATAATTGCCATGATTCCTGCACGTTATAGTGCCGCTCGTTTTCCTGGGAAGTTAATGAAAGACTTGGGTGGTAAACCAGTTATTTTAAGAACCTACGAAGCAGCATTACAGACCAATTTATTTGATGATGTTTTTATCGTAACAGATTCTGAGGTTATTTTTAAAACCATAGAAAATGCAGGTGGAAAGGCAATAATGAGTAAAAAAGCACATGAATGTGGTTCAGATCGAATTGCAGAAGCAGTAGAGAATATTGAAGCAGACATTGTAATTAATGTGCAAGGTGACGAACCCTTTATAGATGCAGTTTCTCTTTCAAAATTGATTGCTGTTTTTAAAAAAGACACCAAAAAAGAGATCGATTTAGCTTCTCTAAAAGTGCAAATTACCCACAAAGAAGATATAGAAAACCCTAATAATGTAAAGGTAATTACAGATATTAATAACTTGGCGATTTATTTTTCTAGAAGTGTAATTCCTTATTATAGAGACAAAGATGTAGCAGTAAAATATTACAAACACAAAGGTGTCTATGCGTTTAGAAAACAAGCTTTGATCGATTTTTATAATACCCCAATGACTCCTTTAGAGGCCGCAGAAAAGATTGAAGCGATTCGGTATCAAGAAATTGGTAAGAAAATTAAAATGGTAGAAACGGACGTTGAAGCTGTTGGTATAGATACTCCAGAGGATTTAGCAAAAGCAATTCAATTTTTAAATTCCTAATTAATGAATAAAATAAGTGAAAACATAAAAGTGATTGCTTTTGATGCAGATGATACTTTGTGGGTAAATGAAACTTATTTTAGAGAAGCAGAACATCAATTTGCGAAATTATTGACAAAGTATGAAACCCAAAATAAAATTGATCAAGCGCTTTTTAGCATAGAAATAAAGAACCTAAAATATTATGGTTATGGAGTAAAAGGTTTTGTGTTGTCAATGATAGAATGTGCTATAGAAATATCGAACAATCAAGTGAATCAAAAAACAATTGAAGCTATTTTAAATATTGGCAAAGAAATGCTAGCCAAACCGATAGAATTGTTGACTGGAGTTGAAGAGGTTTTACGGTCGTTACAAGGAAAATATAAACTGATTGTTGCTACCAAAGGAGATTTGTTAGACCAAGAACGAAAATTAGAAAAATCTAATTTGCTAACGTATTTTCATCATATAGAAGTGATGAGTGATAAGAAAGAAAAAGATTATCAGAAGCTAGTGAAACATTTAGATATTCATCCTTCAGAACTTTTAATGATAGGCAACTCTTTAAAATCGGATGTTTTACCATTAATAGGCATAGGTGCCTCTGCAATTCATGTTCCATTCCATACCACCTGGGAACATGAACAGGTGTCAGAAGACGTTTCTTCCAAATTAAATTACCAAACCTTACTAAATATAAAAGAAGTTGTGTCGCTGTTATAAATAAATAACCTAAATTTGCGCTTTTAAATAAATAAGAATATGGCAAGTATAAAAAACTTAAAAAAAGATATTAATTACGTTTTAGGTGATGTTATCGAATATGCATTAGATGTTTCAATTTTGAAAAATGCACCAGTAAAAGGCGATGCAATTATTGATGAAGCTATCGAAACGTTCGATAATCTAGTTTCTAAAGTAAACGACAAAAAGGTTGAAGATAAGAAAGCGCATTTTAGAGCAATCAATCAAGAGTTAGAAGTAAAAGCAAAAGGTTTAGTTGAAAAGATTAATTCACTATAATCTTAACAAATTTTTAAGTAAAATTTAAGACCATCATTTTTTTAAATGATGGTTTTTTTATTAAATTTGGAAAAAGAACATACTAAACACCATTTTATAAACGTTCTTATTGTCAAATATAACAATTCATAATGGCTAGAGTGATCTTTGAGTACACAAAAACGATACTAGAGAAAGTGAGTTTTAATTCAGATTTGTTTTGTAAAGAAGTTGAAAAGGCATTAAGCAGACTGTTGCCTTATGAAATAGATGAGCTAACTATTTGGTTGAAGAAATTCACCTCTAATAAGCCAGAATTAAATTCTTATATCACATTAATTAAGTAACTAAAAAGGAAGAGTCAGCTTCATTTGTTATTTACGAGGTCTGTTATCACGATATCTTTGCATCAGTTTTCTTGTAAATTCTCTTTCTGATATTTGTAGTTTTAAAATCTTCTTGTAACTTAAGATTTTTGATACATTAGTTAAAAATTTTTCTTTTTCTATTAAAATTTTTTTATCTAAAATAATTTTTGAAATTACGAAAGATTTTGATGCTTCTTCAGTAAATGCATCAAAACCACCAGTACTCCTTATTCTTTTTCTTATTTTAACTATTCCTTTGCTTCTTAATGTGTCTAGGTTTTCTTGATGTTTATTATAAACGGGCCAAAATTTTTCGGCAATTTCAGAAGTTAAATTTAGCTCTTGCGTTAAATAAGAAACTTTGAAGGCCTTTATTTTTTCTTTACTTTTCTTGTTTTTTTGTGCTAAAAAATTCGTGCATAAAAACACTAAAATCAGTGTTGTAAATAGTTGCTTTTTCATACTAATTAATTTCGTTTAATAACATGTAATTCTCATTGTAAATGATATAATTTTCAATCTCTTGATCATTGATATTCGCAAAAATAAAGTCGGTCGTATTTTTGTTTTCAAAAGGAATATAGGTTGCAACCTCTTGTGGTGTTATGTCAGATGAAGAATTTAAAATCCAACTTTCAATGTCATTTTGAGTCAAGTTCTCAAAATTCTCTTCTGAAGTAAAATTACTAAAATAACCAATACCAATAGACAGCATAATAGATGCAGCTATTCCAATAGCTGCTAATTTATATTTTTTCTGTTTAAAAGAAAAAATAGTTAGTTTTTTTTCTTTTAAAGTCACTTTAGTAATAATCGAGTCTTCTAAATTGTCAAAATATAATTCAGGAGTAGAGAAAGTTTTCTTTTTAACGATTTTATCTTCTAATAAAAAACCCATGAGTTGGACTTTAGTATCTTTAAAATAGTTTTTAGGTACAGAAAAACCATTTTCTTTTTCAAATAATGACTTCAAATGCGCTTCGCTATTTTTTAGATTGTTTTCCATGATAGTTTTTAGACCTTTTGTTTTTTTTAAGGTTTAATCAGTATATTTTTTTATATAAGATTCAATTTTTTTGACTGCATGAAAATAGGAGGCTTTTAATGCTCCTACAGTGGTTCCTAATATTTCTGACATTTCATTATATTTTAATTCATCAAAATATTTCATATTAAAAACCAGTTGTTGTTTTCGGGGTAAAATAGCAATGGCTTTTTGTAAAATAAGTTGAATTTCGTCGCCTGTAAAAAAATCATCACTGGCTAAACTTGAAACCAATTCTTGTTGATAATCAGTAATGTTTATATTTCGTTGTTTTGCTTTTTTATTGATGAAAGTAATGGATTCGTTGGTTGCAATTCGATACATCCAAGTAAACAGCTTGCTTTCCTGGTTAAATTTATCAATGTTTTTAAAAATCTTAATAAAAGTATTTTGCAAAACATCATCCGCATCGTCATGAGAAATTACAATTTTACGGATATGCCAATACAAACGTTCTTTATAAAGAAAAATCAACTGTCTAAACGCTTTTTCTTTAGTCTGAATACTTTTTAACTGTGCTATTAAAAGAGTTTCTTCTATCAACGATTTTGTTTAGTAGTTTTTGGACACTAAAAGTATAAAAAGGTTTAAAATTTATTTTTTTACTCTAGATCTGGAGTAACCAAAAAGTTTTTCTTGCTTAATTTTTTCTGCAATTCCTTCTGGTAACATTTCTTCCCAGCCATTTTCACCTTTAAGGATCATCTTTAAAACAGTTCTAGAAAAAATATCTAGAATTTCTTTATCTTCGATTTCTATATCTACAAGTTTGCCCGTTTTTTTAAAGAATTTATATAACTCTTTCATCCTCGAACCTACTTCTAGGTTGTCACTTGTAATGTAGGTATCTGCAACATGATTATGGGAAGGGTACATGTATATTTTTAAATCTTTGTGGAATAATTTGCCAAAGGCTTCTAAAACCCCTCCGCTTAAATTTTGATAATATTTCTCGTCAAAAATTTGTATTAAGTTTTGAGCTCCCATGGCTAATGCCATTCTCTCTTTGGTAAATTCACTAAAATACTCAACCAACTTAAAGTAATGTTGGAAACTTGTAATCATCACATTTTGTCCAAGAGAACACAGTAATTCTGCTCTGTCTAAAAAATCTCGTTCATTAATTTTCCCCTCTGAAGTAAGGTTGCTTAAGGTAATTTCAAAGATGATTTGAGTTTTACTTTCTTCTACTTTTTTTTCTCCTAAAAAGAGTTGTTTGGATTTCTCATACATGTCCATATTTACCTTTGTAACGGGTCTGAAACTCCCACGTAAAGCCAATATGTTTTTTTTGTATAATACTTGGGCAGGCAGCAGATTGTTTCCGTCTGGACCAAACATCACTGCGTTTGTCATTCCGTTTTTAACCAATTGCAGACTCATTAAACGATTGTCTACATACATAAAGCGAGGTCCAGAGAAATTTACCATGTCAATTTCTAATTGATCACTGTTTAAATTATCATAAAAAGATTTTACTAAATCTTTAGGATTATCATTTAAATAAAAAGCACCATAAATTAAATTCACACCCAATATACCCAAGGTTTCTTGCTGTAAGCGAGTATCTGTTTCTTTAAAGCGTAAGTGTAAAACAATTTCATTATAACCTTCTAAAGGATCTAATTGAAAACGGATACCAACCCAACCGTGGCCCTTGAAATTTTTAGCAAAATCGATTGTAGTAACTGTATTTGCATAACTAAAGAATAATTTGTCAGGATGTTTGTGTCTGCTCAATCGGTCTTCCATTAAATTAATTTCATGGACGACCATTTTTTCTAAACGGGACTGGGTTACGTAACGGCCATCTTCTTCAAAGCCATAAATTGCATCAGAAAAATCTTTATCATAAGCACTCATTGCTTTTGCGATGGTTCCTGAAGCAGCACCTGATCTAAAAAAATTACGAGCAGTCTCTTGTCCAGCACCAATTTCAGCAAAAGTTCCGTAAATATCTTTGTTTAAATTTATTCTTAGTGCTTTACTTTTAGTAGTTGGGACACTACTAATTTCTTGATCTCCTTTTAAAGAAATTGCCATACAATACTGTTTTAACGTTGAAACAAATGTACTAAAATAGACTGCTATTAGTCAATTTTTATACTATTTTTGTTCTGATGAATTTTAATAAGAAACAGCTTCATATTACCTTTTTAGGAACAGGTACTTCACAGGGAGTTCCTATGATAGCAAGTAATCATCCTGTTTGCTTGTCGAGAGATATAAGAGACAAGCGTTTGCGTTCATCAATTTTAATTTCTTGGGATGCTGTTTCATACACCGTAGATTGTAGTTTAGATTTTAGGCAGCAAATGTTAAGAGAGAATGTACACTCTTTAAATGGTGTTTTTTTTACACATGAACACGCCGATCACATTGGTGGTTTTGATGATTTACGCCCTTTTTGTTATCAGATAGGAGAGATGCCTATTTATTTAAATCAGAGAACTTTAAAAAGTTTAGAGAAAAGATTTGAATACATTTTCAGTAAAGAAAATAAATATCCGGGAGCTCCCAGTGTATTGCCAAATATTGTAGATAAGACTAGTTTTTATGTTGCAGATTTAAAGGTGACTCCTATAGAGGTTTTTCATGGTAATATGCCAATAACAGCATACAGGTTTGGAGATGTAGCTTATTTAACAGATGTAAAATCAATTTCTGACAAAGAGAAACTTAAACTAAAAAATTTAGAGGTATTGATTGTAAACGCATTAAGAATCGATGAACATCCTACACATTTTAACTTACAAGAAGCTTTGGATTTTGTTGCAAAAGTGAAGCCAAAAAAAGCTTATCTTACTCATATAAGCCATAAGCTGGGGTTTCATCAAGAAGTTTCTAAAATCCTCCCCGAGAATGTTTTTTTAGGGTACGATGGGTTGAAAATTACCGTTTAGATTTTTATATACTTTTTTTATTTCTTGGTAGCCCCTTAACTTCAGATACAAAAGTTTTTTTTTAAAATAGCCCAGTTTTTTTTTAAAAAAAAGCTGTAATGGATTCCAAAAATTGGAATTTCTAAGACGTATTTACTATTTGATGCTTGCTACTTGTTTAAGTATTTCCTACTATAATCTTCTTTTTTTTATTAAAATATCTTTATGGTTCCATCACGATTCATTACTTTTTTTAACAGGGATTAAACTATCTATAATTATTCCTTCTCCTCCCAATTTTTAATTAGTTAATATATTTTAATAAAAAAAATGTAAGACTTAGATATAAACACGTCTAAAAAAAAGTATTGCAAGTAGGTTATCAAATATCACCTAAAATGTCACCTCTGTTTCAAGTTGAAAACAAAATAAAAGTATAGCAGCTGTTTTTTTTTTAATGAAGTATTCAAACTCTAAAATAAAACCTATTGATACCAGCAAAAATTGAAGATGTTTTATTGCATAATAGAACACATGTATATAAATACATAGCTCAGCTTGCTCAAAAAAGAAGCGATATTTTCTTTATAAAAAAAGAAATTGTAGCACAAAATTTGGAATTAGAAAGATTGCGAAAAATTGCTGACAAAGCAAATGAAGAGAAGTCATGTTTTTTTGCAATGATAAGTCATGAAATTAAAAACTCTTTAAATTGTATCTTAGGATATTCAACGATTCTTTCATCAGAAAAAATAAATGGTAAGCATACAGATCAGGTAAAAAACTTAACCTTAGCAGGAGTAAATTTGAAAACGATTGTCACCAATATTATCGATTTGTCTTGTTTGGAAGCAGGTAAATTAGAATTGGCTACAGAATTATTATCTCTTAAAGAGGTGATGAAAAACTGCGAAAAAGAGTTGCAGCATCTAAAATTAAATGAAGATGTGAAAATTGTTTATATAGTTCCAGAAAACTTACCAGAATTTATTTTGGGAGATGCCTTAAGAATACAGCAAATATTGGGTAATTTAATTAGTAATGCCATAAAGTTTACAAAAAAAGGAAGTATAAAAATAAGCTTAAAAATTATTTCCGAAACAGCAAATGATGTAAAAATTGTTTTTGAAGTTGTTGATACAGGTATTGGAATGTCTAAAAAACTGCATCTAGGTATTTTTGAACAAAAAGAGTTTAAGAATCACAAAACTCTTAGAAGTCCAAGTTTAGGGTTGGCAGTTGTAAAAAGTTTAGTAAAAGCAATGAAGGGTACTGTTACTGTTAGAAGTAAGCTAGGTGTAGGGACTTCTTTCTCTGTTGAACTTCCTTTTTCTAAAGTTTTAAAACTACAAAAAAAAGTAAAAGTAGTCGAACATAAAAGTGATGTTATTGATTTAAAGCATAAAAATATTTTAGTAGTCGATGATGATTTATTGAATCAAAAAATGCTTTTACACATTTTAAATAAGCAAAATGCAATTGTTTCTATAGTAAATGACGGTTTAGAGGCACTTTCTATACTAAAACGAGAAAATTTTGATCTTGTTTTGTTGGATATTAATATGCCAAACATGACAGGTGAGGAGCTGATACTTCAAAAAAAACACTTTAAGGCATACAATAAAAACACTCCTTTTTTGGCATTAACTGCAAATAATATTGCTAAGGATATTCAGCAATATTTAACACTAGGCTTTTCTGATGTCATTTTTAAACCCTATGCTATTCCTAGTTTTGTTGAGAAAATTAAAAAGGTCTTTTGAAGTTAAGATATTGTTTTTCAATTGTTTACTATGTTTGTTAAAGTTTTAATTGCATTATTTATGATTAAAGAACATCAATTATATGTTTAAAATAAAATTATAGTTTGTACATTTAATAAAAAATGCTTTTAATATAATTTTTATAATTTTTTAAATATGAATGAGAAATATAATGTACTTATAGTTGAAGATGATATTATTAATAGTCAACTTTTAACGTCTATTTTAGAGAAATTTTGCCCCCATATAGAAATAGTGGGTATTGCACAAAATGGAGAACAATTTATAGATTTATTACTAAATTTGGATCCTGATATTTTATTGTTAGATATCGATTTAGGAGAAGAAAAAAACACCCTAGAGATTTTAAATGAAGTAGATAATTTAGATTGTGAAATTATTATTACAACATCACATTTAGATTATGCCATAAAAACAATTAACGAATATCATGTTTCTGGATATATTGTTAAACCTATTAAACCCGTTAATATAAGAAATGCAATTGATACCGCAGTTACTAAGATATTGCAAAAAAGAGGGGAATTAAATAAAAAAGGAAATAATAGTATAACAGATAAAATATTGGCATTACCAACAAATGCTTCTATAGAATTTATTGAAACTGAAAATATTGATTATTTAGAAGCTGATGGTAAATACACTATTTTTTATTTAGTAGATGGAACCAATCGGGTTATTACTAAAAATATAGGAGAGTACGAAAAACACCTTCCAAAAGACCTTTTTTTTAGAGTACATCATAAATATATTGTGAACCTTAAAAGGATTAAATTCATCTCTAGATTAGAGGGTAATTATTGCCAATTATTCAATGGTAAGTCATTATCAATTGCCAAAAGAAGGGTTGAAGTTTTTAGAAGATTCTTGAATCTAAAATAAAAAAAATGACGCGCTATTTATGAAGTTATAAACACCTATTTTAGACCTCGTTTCTTATTAGATCCTTCTCTATAGGTCCACTTAAATCAATATGTGGTCAGATAAATCTTATTTATAACACTTATTTATTCAATCAAGGCATGTTGGTAAATATATTGCAGTTTTGTTTTGTGCAGATTTGCAGCGAAACCTTATATTATAAGGTTTTCGATGATTCCTGTAGAAGTATATTGAGTAGTCCCTAAAAAGCTAATTTGTTTTAGTAGAAATAATAATTTGTTAGTAAACCCTCAGAATTGAAGATGCAAAGTTTTTAATGAACAAGAAAAAAATTACAGCCTGTGTTCTTATTTTATAAATGAAGAACTTTTACAAGAAGTTTTGATTAACAGTATGTAGATGTGTTTAAAATCATTTTAAATTTATGATAACAAAAAAAGTAATAGTTGTTGGTGATTTAGGTGTTGGTAAAACATCATTGATTAAGAGGTTCGTCTTAAGTGAGTTCTCTGAAGATAGTTTTTATAAAGTTGCAGTCAGGGTAAGTGAAAAAATTGTTGCCTATGAAGATGAAATTATTAAATTAATAATTTGGAATGTAGCAGGAGCAGATGGTTATGAAAAAATACCAAAGAATTATTTTTTAGGAGCAAGTGCTGCAATGATTATTTTTGACTTAAGCAGAGAGAGTACCTATCTAAAAATTGATGATAGCATAAGAATAGTTAAAGAACTATCTGGTTTTCAGGAACTAGTAGTTGTTGGCAACAAGACCGATTTACTATCTAAAAAAGAATTAAAAAATGTAAAAAAAAAGGTTTCTATAGGTATTGATTCATTTACAAATGCAAAAGTAGGAGAAAATGTGTCAGATGCTTTTTTAAAATTAATAATTCAAGCGTTAAGAAAATAATGTCAATGAATATAGAAAATGTTTTTATTCAATTGAAGATTAATTATTCAGGAGTTATAGTAGCTGTTTCTGGGGGTAAGTTTGCAGAAAAAGAATTTATTATTGAAGAGTCAATTTACGGAATATGCCCTTTTTTAGAAGGGATTTTAGATGTTCTACCATTAAAAGAACCATTCTTTTTAGAGGGAATGGTAGTCGTCTCAGAATCTAAAGAGTACAATGTGGATTTAGAACTTTTGAAAAATCAAGAATCCATCAATGTTTTAATACATAATAGAACAAATGTTTCTAAATATGTAGAGCAACTCAACGAAAAAAGAAAAGATTTTTTTTTCATAAAAAGAGAAATTACAGAAAAAAATATAGAATTAGATAGATTGCGAAAAATTGCTGACAAAGCAAATGAAGAAAAGTCTCGTTTTTTAGCAATAATGAGCCACGAAATTAGAAATTCTTTAAATTCTATTTTGGGGTATTCTGAAATTATTTCATCAGAAAAATTGAATAAGAATCTTTCTGAACATTTAAAAAACATATCATTAGCAGGAAAAAATCTAAAAGTTATTGTGAATGATGTTTTAGATTTATCTCGTATTGAGGCAGGGAAATTAGAATTGGCTTCAGAATTAATTTCACTTAAAGAAATAATGCGAAATTGCAAAAATGATGTTCAGTACCTGAAGATTAATAAAGAAGTAAATCTAATTTTTGAACTTCCCAAAAAAATCCCAAAACTTATCTTAGGAGATCCTGTTAGAATAAATCAAATATTGACTAATTTAATTAGTAATGCAATAAAATTTACAAAAAAAGGAAGTATTAAAATAAGCCTAAAAATTATTTATGAAACAGCAAATGAAGTAAAAATTGCTTTTGAAGTTGTAGATACGGGTAGGGGGATTTCTAAAGAACAATGTTTAAATGTTTTTGAAGAATATTATCAAAATAAGCTAAATGATAGCCGAATTTTTAAAGGTGCAGGTTTAGGTTTGGCAATTGTCAATCGTTTGGTGAAAGGGATGAATGGTAAAGTTTCTGTTAAAAGTGAGTTGGGTGTTGGCGCTTCCTTTTTTGTCGAAATTCCTTTTTCTAAAATTTCAACATTAAAAAAACACTCAAAGTCAGCATTAAAGAATGGTGAGGTTACTGATTTAAAGCATCTAAAAATTTTAGTGGCCGATGATGATTTGTTGAATCAAAAAATGCTTTTACATGTTTTAAAAAAAGAAAATGCAACGATTTCTTTGGTAAATGATGGTTTAGAAGCACTATCTAAAATAGAGCAAGAAACTTTTGACCTCGTTTTGTTAGATATAAATATGCCAAACATGACCGGGGAAGAGTTGATGCTCAATAAAAAACATTTTATAGAATATAATTGTAATACACCTTTTTTGGCATTGACAGCCAATACCAATCCTGAAGATATTGAGAGATATTTAAAATTGGGTTTTAAAGAAGTCATTTTTAAGCCTTACATCATTCATGATCTTCTTTCTAAAATAAAAACTATTTTACGTGTTTAACTACTTGTTTTAAACACTTACAGCCCATTGCTGAAGATGCGAATTTAATAGGCATCAATGAGATGATAACCTTACGTTTATTTTAATGACAAAATAAGAGCAAATAACTTCTTTTTATCTGTCTTTTTACAAATATTTTTTGTTGTTATAATATTTTTTACTACATTTAAATCATTATAGCATCACTTATTCTTTAATAAGAGTAATTATATGTTTTTGTGTAGAATCATTTCTTGTTATGAGCTTTATGAAAATGATCTATGAACTAATTTTTTAATATGGAAGAAAAATACACTGCGCTAATAGTTGAAGACGATGTTGTAAATAGTGAACTGTTAATACTTCTTTTAGACAAATTCTGTAAGAATATAGAGGTGGTGGGTGTGGCAAAAAACTCAAAAGAATTTATAGATTCGTTACTAAATTTAGCTCCAGATATTTTATTGTTAGATATTGACTTAGGAGAAGAAAAAAATACTTTAGATATTTTAAGCGAAATAGGTAAATTAGATTGTGAAATTATAATTACAACTTCGTATGAAGATTATGCAATAAAAACAATAAATGAATACCATGTTTCTGGTTACATTTTAAAACCAGTTAAACAGCTCAATATCATAAAATCAATAGCGACAGCAGTTGCTAAAATACTTCAAAAAAGAGCACTCCTTTATAAAGAAAAAACCAATATCCTTACGAATAAAATATTAGCGATACCAACAATAACTTCCATTGAGTTTTTAGAAACTACAAATATTGTTTATTTAGAAGCAGATGGTAAATACACTGTCTTTTATTTAGAAGATGGAACTAATAGAGTTGTTTCTAAAAATATAGGAGAATATGAAAAACACCTTCCAAAAGACTTGTTTTTTAGAATTCACCATAAATATGTTGTAAATATTAAAAAAGTAAAACTTATCAATAAATCTGATGGCAACTATTGCCAATTGGTCACTGGTAAAACTTTATCTATTGCCAAAAGAAGGCAAGATGAATTAAGAAAATTTTTGAATTTAAAATAGCAACATCCTTTGGAGTTATTAAAAATTTAAATAAATATTTTATTACGTAGATCTTATTTGATAAAATTCTTTGTGAAAACTTTCTTTTTTCTTCTTCTATAAAGTCATTTCTATAAGAATGTGTGTAATGCAATTGTATCTAATTAGCGAGACTTCTTTATATAATAAATATCATTAAAACCAGTGAAACTCGTTTCATTTTTTTTTGTAGTTTCATTTTTTGCATACAGAGTTTTACGAGATCTATGAAAAACGATCACTAAAATAAATCATTGGGTTCATAGCAACAAATCAAGTCATTACTTTCTACCCATAAAATCTTGATAAGAATTTTGAGTAATTGCTTTTCCTAAAGAATCTAATTTTCTTGCATCTAAACCTTTTTCTAGAATTGGTTTCTTGTTTACATAATCATACACATAAATTCCGTTCTTAGTAAGGGTGCCAAAACCTTTATTAAAAATATAATGCGCATATTGTTTGTCAGAGGTATTAAAGATGTTTTTGCTAAAATTAAACTCAGAATTATCTCCATCAAATAAATCTAAAAGAGAATAAGAGAGATCTACTTGACTTGAAATATTGTCAATTTTAAGGCCAGTTTTATTTAATGCTCCGCCCAACCATAACATTGGTATTTTGAATTTTTTTGGAGAATTAAAAGCACCTTCGTGTTTTGGTATTCGATTTCCGTGATCTGCTAAAATAATAATTAATGTATTTTTATACCAAGGTTGCTTTTTTGCAAAGTTCATAAAATCCCCAATTACTTTGTCTGTATAGGCATGTGCACTTCTAAATCTATTTTCTTCAGTGTCTTTTCCAAATTTATAAGTACCCGGAAATTCATAAGGTTCATGGCTTGTTAATGTCAAAGCAATTTTAAAAAAAGGATCCTTTTGTTTTCCTGATAAATCTTTCGCAAAACGTTGCATGAAAACATGATCATGAACACCCCATTTTGAGTTCCAATCTTTTTTGTCAAAATCATTTCCATCTACAAAATTGGTGATTCCAGCATTACGTAAATACGTGTTCATATTACCAAAATTTAAATCACCTCCATAATAAAACGACGTTTTATATCCCAATTCAATCATTTTTCTAGGCAACATAGGCAGACTTCTGGTTTTGTTAGGCCTTTTCATGATTGACTTATTAGGCTGCGGATAATAACCACTTAAAATTGCAGGAATTCCTTTGTCGGTTCTGTCTCCATTTGCATAGAAATTTGTAAATAAGATACCTTCTTCAGAAAGTTTGTTGAGGTTTTCTGTAACGTTGGGTTCTCCTCCTAAAACTTCGACAATTTTAAAGGTCAATCCTTCCCAAATAATTAAAAGAACATTTGGTTTTTTTGTATTTAAAATACGATCTGTATTCGAGTCTAAAAGCGGATTTCTTCTTTTGCTAATAATATTCCTAGCGATGTTTTTATCAAAACATTTGTAAGGATTTTTACCATTAGGCTTGTGAGTAAGTGCATTGAAGAAATTCCAATTATAGTTGATCGCTGCGTGATTTGCAAACATCTTACTAGAAAAGTATACATTACTTTGATTTATAGGTGTGGTCTGTAAACCACCTCTAACAGGAATAATTAACGTAGCAGTTATCAACAAAAAAACAAATGATTGTAACCAAAAACTTTGTTGTACTTTTTTGATTTTTTTTGTAATAACTCTATTGAATAATTTAATAAAAAAGAAAGAAATAACTATCCAAAAAACAGTTCCTGAAATAATTTGGTAGGTAGATGCAGAAGCGACCATAACTTCTGGGGTGTTTAAGTACGTTAATAAAGTGGCGTCTAAACGAGTTCCCCAAGATTGGTATAAGTTTGCATCAATAATTAGTAGCAGGTTAAAAATAACGATTAGTATTGATGAATACCATTTTATAATTGTTCCTATTTTTTTTGAGTCTACAAAAACGGATATCATCATCAATAGAAAAGGAATAAAACACAAGTAAGCGGTAAATGAAGTATCTAATTGTAAACCGTAAATAAAAGTTTTTAGCGTTGTTAAAAATTCTAATTCTTTTGTTTGTTCAAAATAAAAGAATAAAAAAAAGGAACGCGCAAAAACAAAATAACCAATCCATAAAAGGAAGTAGTATATATTAAATAAAAGACGGTTTTTAAATTTTTTCAAAGGGTTGAAATTTTATGAGTTAATTTTTATTTTCTTAAAAAAAAGAAAACTGTATTTCTGGGATACAACATTTAAGAGGTTTCCGTAATTTTTAAACGTGCTTTTGCGGTTACAGAAACATCAGCATAATTATTGTTTAAATATTTTAGGTATCCAGTTATGGCAATCATTGCTGCATTGTCTGTGGTGTATTCAAATTTAGGAACATACGTTGTCCAACCAAAATATTTTTCTGCTAATTGTAAACGATTTCTAATTTCTGAATTAGCAGAAACACCACCCGCAATAGCGATATGTTTGATGCCAGTATGTTTTACCGCATTCTTTAATTTATCCATTAAAATTTCTACAATAGTATATTGTACAGAAGCACAAATATCATGTAAATTTTCAATAATAAAATTAGGATTTATTTTTACCTGTTTTTGAATGAAATATAAGATGCCTGTTTTTAATCCACTAAAACTAAAATCTAAATCCCCCACTTTTGGTTTTGTAAAAGAAAATGCTTTTGGATTCCCTAATTTGGCATATTTGTCAATTAAAGGACCTCCAGGGTATTGCAACCCTAAAATTTTTGCAGATTTATCAAAAGCCTCACCAACAGCATCATCAATAGTTTGTCCTAAAATTTCCATTTCAAAATGATTGGTTACTTTTACAATTTGTGTATGCCCCCCACTAATGGTCAAACAAATAAAAGGAAAGGGAGGTGCTTTATGACTATCATCTTCAATAAAATGCGATAATACATGTGCTTGCATATGGTTTACATCAATTAGAGGGACTTGCAAACCTAAAGCTAACGACTTTGCAAAAGAAGTGCCTACTAACAAAGAGCCCATTAATCCAGGGCCACGTGTAAATGCAATTGCAGATAAATTTTCTTTAGTAATATTTGCTTGTTTCAATGCTTGTTGTACAACAGGAACAATATTTTGTTGATGCGCTCGAGATGCTAATTCAGGTACAACACCACCATATTTTGAATGTATTTCTTGATTTGCTACAACATTACTCAATACTTTTGCGTTGCAGGTTACAGACGCACTTGTGTCATCACAAGAAGATTCAATTCCCAAAATATAAATATGTTTTTCCATTGAAAACGATAATTTAAAGCGAAATTAAGGATAATTTTATGTTGTCATCCTTTTTTAAGAATAGAAATTTAATTCTTTGTTAAATTTGCACGTTCTTTGTAAATATTGGCAGTATTTTTGGTTTGTTTACATTGCTATTGTTAGAATCATTTAAATAGAAGTTATTATCAAAAAAGTAAGAATAAAAATACTGAAATTACTAGGGTACTTTTTACTCTTTTTACTATTACTTAGTGTTTTGTTTTCTCTACCTGCAATTCAAACAAAGCTAGGAGATTATGCTACCAAGAAACTTAATGGAGATTTTAATACTAATATTTCCATTCAAAAAATTGATTTATCTTTTTTAGGAAGTTTACAATTAAAAGGGGTCAAGATTAGAGATCATCACCAAGATACTTTAATATTTGTAAAGAACTTAAGAACCTCTATCTTGAGTGCAAAAAAAGTTTTAGAAAGTGAAGTGAATTTAGGGAGCGTTTCTATAGAAGGAGTTCATGTTTATATGAAAACTTATAAAGGAGAAATAGATGATAATATGGCTATTTTTATAGATAGTTTTGATAATGGATTGGCAAAAGACACTTTGTCTAGCCCTTTTATATTAAGATCGTCTAACGTTTATTTGAAAAATTTAAATTACAGATTGCTCAATGATAACAACAAAAAACCAATTTCATTTTCTGCAAGAGATATAGGGGGAAGCTTACAGGATTTATTGGTTTATGGTCCTAATTTTTCTTCAAAAATAAGAGGATTGTATTTTGTGGATAATAAAGGTTTAGAAGTAACTAATTTAACGACAGACTTTACTTATTCTAGGACTGCAATGCATTTTAAACGTACACTATTACAAACAAGAAAATCAAAGGTTAAGGCAACAATTGATTTCACATACAAAAGAGAGGATTTAATTTCGTTTAATGACAAAGTCAATATTAAAGCAATTTTTGATCAAAGTGAAATTGCTATTCCAGATTTAAAAAAATATTACAATGAATTAAGTGGTCGTGATTTAATTCATTTTTCTGGAAATGTAAACGGAAAACTAAATAATTTTTCTCTAGATAATCTTTTATTAACATCAAAACAGGGTATTAAAGTAACTGGAGATTTAGATTTTATAAATGCAGTTGATTTTGAAAGAGGATTTGTTTTTAATGGTGATATAGAAAACCTAACGGCCACTTATGACGAGTTAAAAAACATATTACCGACTGTTTTAGGAAATACGTTGCCAACAGAACTCAGAAAATTCGGAAAGTTTACTATTGAAGGAAAAGTACATCTTACTCCATTACAACTGAATGCTTCTACCGCTTTAAAGTCAAAAATAGGAAGTGTTATTTCAGACTTAAAAATTTCTAATATTGACAATATAGATTTTGCTACTTACAACGGAAAAATAGCCTTAAAAAAGCTCAATGTAGGCGTATTATTTAATAACCCTTTATTTGGTGAGGTTTCATTAAAAGGAGACATAAATGGAAGTGGTTTTAAGTTGGAAAACATAAATACTTCTTTTTTTGGGCTTGTTTCGAAAATTAATTTCAAGAACCATTCATATAAAAATATTGTGACAAATGGTCAATATCAAAATAACAAGTTTGATGGAAATTTAACAATTGATGACGAATATTTTAAAATGAAATTTAATGGGTTAGCAAACTTTTCTTCAAAAATTCATAAGTTCGATTTTAAATCTGATATCGAGTATTTAAATTTAAAAGAAACCAACCTTTTTACAAGAGATAGTATTGCTCTTTTCAAAGGGAATATTGAGTTAGATTTCGAAGGAAATACGTTTGATGATATTATAGGGAAAGCAATTTTTAAAAATATTTTATATACAAATCAAACAGCCGAGTTCAATTTCAAAGAATTTGTGATAAGTTCTTCTTTGAAAGAAGGGATTAAAACCATAAAAGTGGCATCAGAAGATATTGCTAACGGATCGCTTTCTGGGCAGTTTTCTTTTTCAGAATTGTTGCCAGTTGCACAAAATGCTTTAGGGAGTATTTATACAAATTATAAGCCTTATGTAGTAGCACCAAATCAATTTTTAGACTTTAATTTCACTATTTATAACCAAATCGTAAGCGCGTTTTTTCCTGATATTTCTATTGATGACAATACTAAGATTAAAGGGAGAATTAAAGCCAATAAAAACCATTTGAAACTAAAGATATCTTCTCCAAAAATTAATGTTTATGGTAATGAAATAAAAAATATTTTACTGAGAACAGATAACCAGAATTCGCTTTATGATTCGCATTTAACAGCTTCAGCAGTTACCACAAAATATTATAACGTTTCTAAGGTTAACTTATTGAGTTTAAATCTAAACGATACTTTATATTTTAAATCTGTTTTTAAAGGAGGGAAGAAGCAGGACGAAGATTTTAATTTCGATTTTTTCTATACATTTAATCCAGAAGGAAAATCTGTTGTTGGTTTTGAAAAATCATCATTTAAATTTAAAGAAAATGTTTGGAGTATCAATCCAGATAGATCAAATACAAATAAAGTAACTTTCAATTTACAAGAAAATGAATATAATTTTAGTGCGTTTAAATTGCTTTCTGGAGTGCAAAAAATCGCATTTTCAGGAAGTATAAAAGGAGATGACGAAAAAGCCCTTTTAGCAGATTTCACGAATGTTCAGCTGGAAAGTTTTTTACCTAAAATAGATAGTTTAGCTTTAAAAGGCGTGCTTTCTGGTGATTTAAGTTTTGTTCAGAAAGAAGGTGTTTACAACCCTGTAGGAGCACTGTCTATTAAAGATTTTGAAGTAAATAACTTTAATCAAGGAAATTTATCTTTCAACATAGAAGGGGATAATTCTTACGAAAAGTATCGTGTTGATTTATCTATAGAGAATCAAAAAGTTAAAAGTATTGTAGCATTAGGCTCTCTAGATTTTTCAAAAAAAAGGCCTATGATCGATTTACGGGTCTCTTTAGAAGAATTCGGTTTAGATGCTTTTAGTCCTCTTGGGAAAGATGTTTTATCCGCTATTAGAGGAACTGCAAATGGAGATTTTTATTTAAGAGGTTTTTTTGGTAACCCAGCAATGGAAGGGGTACTTATGCTTAAAAATGCAGGCCTACAATTTCCGTATTTAAATGTAGATTATGATTTTGAAGGAGCAGCTATTATCACACTAAAAGAGCAATCTTTTATTTTTGAAGATATTACCCTCAAAGACACGAAACAGCAAACCAAAGGAAGACTTCTTGGAGATATTACACATTTAAACTTCAAAAAATGGTTTTTAAACATTGAAATAGAAAGTAACAATCTATTGGTTTTAGATACAGAAAAAACAGATGAAGCTTTGTATTATGGTACTGCTCTTATAGATGGTACCGCAAGTATAACAGGGTTAACGGATCAATTAACAATAGATGTTAATGCAAAAACGATGTCAGGGACCACTTTTGTAGTACCTCTTAAAGACCTTGAAACTGTAGATAGTTATAGCCTAATTCATTTTAAATCTGATAAATCAGTCATAAAAGATAGGCAAAATGAAATTGCAAATGAAGCCTTAAAAGGGGTGTCAATAAATATTGATTTAGAAGTAACAAAAGCAGCAACTGCACAGGTGGTAATCGATGAGATAAATGGTAGTCAATTAACGGGCAATGGAAAAGGAAATCTTAGAATAGAAGTTGATACTCGCGATAAGTTTAATATGTTTGGAGACTATACCATAGATAATGGGGTTTATGATTTTAAATATGGTGGTATTGTAAACAAACCTTTTTTAATACAAAAAGGAGGCACCATATCATGGAATGGAAATCCTTTTGAGGCAAATCTAGATGTAACAGCCATCTACGTTGCAAAAGCAAATCCAGGTGTTTTATTACAGAATTTTAATTCAAATAGAAAAATTGAAGTTGATTTAGTTACTAGAATTACTGGTGGTTTATTTAGTTCTAAGCAAGACTTAGATATTCAATTGACAAACGTAGACCCAACGATTGCAAGTGAATTAGAGTTTATTTTAAACGACAATAATGTGAACGAAAAAACGACACAGTTTATTTCATTGCTAGCATTTGGTAATTTTGCAAATTCTGATAGGGTAGATTTTAACGCAGGTCAAACTTTTTCGAATACAGCCTCTAGTGCTGTAGCAGCAGCTTTCTCTAGCTTATTGAATAATCCTGATGATAAATTTAAATTAGATTTAGATTATCAACAAGGAAACAGTGGGAATGATATAGAACAATTAAACATTGATAACCAAGTGGATGTTTCTGTTAGTACACAACTGGGTGATAAAATTATAATTAATGGAAAAGTAGGAGTGCCTGTTGGAGTTCAAACTCAATCTAGTGTTGTTGGTGAAGTAAAGGTAGAAGTTTTGTTGAATAAAGAAGGAAGTTTTAGAGGCGTTATTTTTAACAGACAAAATGAAATACAATATTCTACAGAAGAAGAAGGTTATACTCAAGGAGCTGGGCTTTCTTATCAGGTGAATTTTAATTCACTTTCTGATTTTTTAAGGAAAATTAGTGGTAAAAAAATAAAAAAGAACTCAGTTAAAAAACGAAGACAAAAAAATCAAATTGAAAAACAACTTAATTAATTTTTAAGGAGATATAGCTGTTTCTATTAAAAGAGTTTATTATTAAATAATACTGCTGTCTAGTTTATTGAAATGTTAAACAAAAAAAGAATCAAAAACCCACGCTGTTTTTCAATAAAATTGGGCATTTTTTTAACTTATAGTTTCAAAAATAAGCCTAAAACGATTTCGTAATTTTATTATTTTTAATGGCTATAAAGCAGTATTTTTACATGATTATATTATGAAGAAAATAAAAAAAATAGCAGTAATGACTTCTGGAGGAGATGCTCCAGGAATGAACGCCGCAATTAGAGCTGTAGTGAGGTCTTGTGCCTATTATGGTCTTGGTTGTGTTGGTATATATAGAGGTTACGAAGGGTTGATAGAAGATGATCTTACAGAACTAAATGCAAGAAGCGTTAATAATATTATCAACAAAGGAGGTACCATTTTAAAGTCGGCAAGGTCTACTGAATTCAGAACAAAGGAAGGAAGACAAAAAGCACACAAAAACTTACTTAAACGCGATATAGAAGCATTGGTTGTAGTTGGTGGTGATGGTTCTTTTACAGGAGCAGTCATTTTTAATGAAGAATTTAATTTTCCAGTAATAGGAATTCCAGGTACTATTGATAATGATATCTTTGGAACTTCCCATACGTTAGGTTATGATACTGCTTTAAATACTGCTGTAGATGCAATTGATAAAATTAGAGATACCGCATCTTCACATAATAGACTCTTTTTTGTCGAAGTGATGGGGCGAGATGCAGGTTTTATTGCTTTAAATGCTGGTGTTGGAGCAGGAGCAGAAGAAATCTTAATTCCTGAAGAAGATTTAGGATTGGATAGAATGTTAGAATCCTTAGAGAAAAGTAGAAGAGCAGGTAAATCTTCTAGTATCGTGGTAGTAGCTGAAGGTGATAAGTCGGGTAGAAACGTATATGAACTAGCTCAATATGTTGAAGAAAACTTACCTGAATATGACGTTAGAGTTAGTGTTCTTGGGCACATGCAAAGAGGAGGTTCTCCTTCTTGTTTTGACAGAGTTTTAGCAAGTAGATTAGGTGTGAAATCAGTAGAATTACTATTAGATGGTAAAACAAATTTAATGGTAGGTTTAAAAGATAATGAAATAATCACCACAAGTATTTCAGAAGCAATAAAAGGTGGTCATTCAATCAATCAAGAACTTTTAAGAGTTTCCGATATTATAACAACATAAACAATAAACAATTAAAGATTAGTAAAATGATTAAAATAGGAATAAACGGATTTGGTAGAATTGGAAGATTAGCATTCAGATCTACAGTAAATAGAAAAGATGTACAAGTAGTAGCAATTAATGATTTATTAGATGTAGATTATTTAGCTTACATGTTAAAGTACGATTCAGTTCACGGATTATTTGACGGAACTGTTGAAGTAAATGACGGTAAATTAGTTGTAAACGGAAACGTAATTAGAATTACTGCAGAAAGAGATCCTGCAAATTTAAAATGGAATGAAGTTGGTGCTGAGTATATAATAGAATCTACTGGGTTTTTCTTAACGGAAGAAACTGCTGGAAAACATTTACAAGCCGGTGCTAAAAAAGTAGTATTATCTGCTCCTTCTAAAGATCATACACCAATGTTTGTGATGGGTGTAAACAATACAGAATTAACTGCAGATCAAAAGATTTTTTCAAATGCATCTTGTACTACAAACTGTTTGTCTCCTATTGCGAAAGTATTGAATGACAACTGGGGTATTTCTGAAGGTTTAATGACAACTGTTCACGCTGCAACTGCAACTCAAAAAACAGTTGATGGTCCTTCTATGAAAGACTGGAGAGGTGGACGTTCTGCAATTCATAATATCATTCCTTCTTCTACTGGAGCTGCAAAAGCTGTAGGAAAAGTAATTCCTGCTTTAAACGGGAAATTAACAGGTATGGCTTTTAGAGTTCCAACAATGGATGTTTCTGTTGTAGATTTAACGGTTAAATTAGAAAAACCAGCTACTTATAAAGAAATTTGTGAAGCAATGAAGGCAGCTTCTGAAAGTGGACCAATGAAAGGTGTTTTAGGTTATACTGAAGATTTAGTAGTTTCTCAGGATTTTATCGGAGATACTCGTACTTCTATCTTTGATGCCAATGCAGGTATTGCATTAAACGATAACTTTGTAAAAATCGTTTCTTGGTATGATAACGAAATTGGTTATTCAACTAAAATCGTTGATTTAATTGAGTATTCAGCCTCTTTATAAGAGTCAAAATATATTTTTTAAAAGCCTGATAGATATTATTTCTATCAGGCTTTTTTTATGACATATAATCATCCAATTATTTTACTGCAATAGCACTAATTTCAACATTCACAAATTTAGGTAAGTTTGCGACTTCTACAGTCTCTCTTGCAGGTGCGGTTTCTTCATCAAAATAATGCCCATAAACTGCATTTATTTCAGAAAATTTGTTCATGTCTGAAATAAATATGGATGTTTTAACTACGTTTTCAAAAGTCATTTCTGCAGCAGCTAAAACTTCTTTTAAATTCTCCATAACCTGTTTCGTCTCTTTTGTTATCGATTCTAAAACGAGGTTGCCAGTTGCTGAATCAATGGCAATTTGTCCTGATGTGTACAATGTATTTCCACTTAATATCGCTTGGCTATATGGTCCAATTGGAGCTGGTGCTTTACTTGTTGTGATTACTTTTTTCATTGGTTTTAAGTTTAAAATTTACAAAGGGTTTATTCGTTATCCAACAACCGAGAACTAGGCATTAACTAAAATAGCCTTCTATCTGGTGGCTTATTTTTATCCCATTTTAAATCTGATAATGTTGATGATTTTATACCAATAAAGAATGTGTATGAAGAATTTGTTCCAAAAGGAACCCAATTAAAATTAAATTGCCAACTATCTAAATCTCTAGAAAAATTAAATCTTGAAAATGTAAAAGCACCTCCTAGGATGTCATAACCAGAAGAATACCCCATTTTCCATTTTGGAGATAGTTCTAGATTACCACTAAACACAACACTATGAATTCCTACACTTCCTGGTGATAAACCATTATCTCTATAACTCGCAGAATAGGCAAGACTTATAGACCAAGGAATGTCTGAATTGTATAATTCGGCTTGTTTATTTTTGTCTTTTTTATCCGTATTAATCGCGTTTTTTTGTCCAAATCGATCTGTAGGATTGATGTCTGCACCAATAACGTCCACCGTGTTTTGCGCACCATTACCATTGTTTTTGGAATTGCCGCTGCTGTCCTTATCAAAGTCTTTACTAGAGATAGAATAATTAGCCGTTAAACTAGCATTTGTCAATCTAAAGATTTTATCGTTAAATTTATTAATTCTTATTGCAGATCCATTTGTAGATGCAACAACCTGATAAGGATCTAAAGATCCATTAAAATTAATTGCCATTTTATCTTTAAACAATCGAGTTCCTGTAGAAAACCTTACTGGTGACCACCGCAAACTATCTGCAGCAATATTATAAGAACTGCTAAAGTTGAAATTATTTAAAATAGTTATTTTCTCATCCTCTTCATCACTATTTGGATCCTTGGGGGCAACTTTAGCCTCTAGGACATTATTTATGGAAATTCCAATGGAATTACTTATTCCTGAAGAGGGTGCTCCATAGATACCTTGATCAAAAACAGTATAATCTTCCAAATCAAAAGCATCGACACTTCGTTGTACTTGTTTGATGTACTTGTCTTTGAAATCAGGTCTATATGAATAGGATACAGAAGGTCTAAACGTATGTCTAATAGTTTTTAAGCGTCCTTTCTTAAAATTAAAAGTACCGTAAATATTTGTTGATAAACTAACACCTGCATTGTATTCTCTAAAACTCTTAAAGCCTCTAATGGTATCCGTAACCACTACGTTTTTTTCTATATCATACTCTTTATTAATGTAATCAAATTGCCATGTTTCTTCAAAATTAACACTTGGTGCTAGGGTGAAATACCTAAACACTTTTATATTGGTATTGGTTCCTGTTTTGTGTTGTGCACCAGATCTTGCAGTTTCAAACATTTTACTTGTAAGGAATTCTTCTTCTGTGGTATTGATTAAGTACTGACCTTGCAAAGTATAGCTAAATCCCATTTTCTGAATCGGAGTTTTTTGTACACCTCCTTTTCCTGCAAACGGGTATATTCTATTCATATTTACCGATAGCGAGGGTAAAGTCATCGTAATTCTTTCTGTATTTGTGTTTTGTTGGTGGGATGCCGTTAGGTTCATGTTAAAGGGGGTGCCAACAAAAGTTTTACTGTAATTTATAGAGGAGTTAAAGGTGTTTGTCTGAGTTTGAGCAACATTAAATTGATTTTGAGACTCTCTAAAAAACCTACTACTCCCTAAGTTAACAGATGCAGAAAATCTAGCGTTAGGACTTCCTTTAGAATCCTGACTATGATTCCATCTAAGATTAAATCTGTTTGCTTTACTATAGTTATCAAAACCTCTAATCCCGTTTATATTGTTTTCAAAATTAAAATTAAAACTCCCATTGAACTTATAACGTTTCTTATAGTTTGATGATATTCTTGTTCCCCAACTTCCATTAGAATAAATATCACCCAAAACGGTTAAATCCATATAATCACTAATTGCAAAATAGTATCCTCCGTTTTGCATACCGATACCTCTAGAGCTACTACCTGTGTCAAAAGCGGGTATTAAAAAACCCGAAACACTTGTTTCGCTTAATGGAAAATAAGCAAAAGGTAAAAATAGAGGAGTGGGTATGTCTGCTATAACTAAGTTACTAGTACCTACTATGATTTTTTTTCCAGGAACTAATTTTGCTTTGTCAGTAGCAATATAATAATCTGGTATTTTCTTCTCTGAAGTAGTAAATCGTATATTTCTAACAAAAACGGTAGAATCATTGATGCGTTTGGTTTTCTTACCATAGGTAAACATTTCTCCCTGTTTGGTTTTTAACCCGTAAATTAAAGCTCTCTTACTTTTAAAGTTATAGACCATAGAATCTTGTTCAGATTCTTGTCTACCTTGTTTGAAAACAGGTCGTTGAATATAGCCAGTACTGTCGATTATACCTTTTGCATAAATTGTATTTTTCTTATAATCTACAATAATTAATCCGGCTTTTAAATCGATGTCTGTATAGGTAATACTCGCTTCGTTGTATAGCGTAACCGTTTTTTCTTTAGCATTTTGTATGGTGTAGTCTTTGGCAACATGAACTATAATATCTTCGATACTTTCTTTTGGTTTAATAGAGTCTAACGCGATTGTATCTCTCTTTTTTAAACCCAGAGAATCCTTTTTACTTTTAAAAAAAACTTCTTTATTTTCGATTAAAGTAGTATCTTTCTTGAGATCAAAAGCTACTGTTTCCTTGTTAGATTTAGGGTTTTGAGAGAAGCCTTTTCCTATGAAAAATATACAGCAAAATAAAAGAATGTATGATCGGTTTGTTTGCAATGCTATAAGTGCTATTTTTGTATGAGAGTAAAAGTATGGCTCAATGTTTGAAGCACCAAATTTACAATGCCAAAATTAGTTAAATTTTATTAATGACATTTAAAGAAAACAACAAAATTAATACCAAAGTAAAAATTATTTTTCTTTTTTTCTTTGCGTTCTCAATTTTATTAAACACATCATCAATATTTGCTCAAAAAAAGTACGTCATTGTTATTGATGCGGGCCATGGTGGTAAAGACCCTGGGAATTTAGGTAATGGGTATAAAGAAAAAAGCATTGCCTTAAAAGTGGCCATAGCTGTCAGTAAAAAGCTTTCCAAAAAGAAAGACATAAAAGTACTTTTAACAAGAGATAAGGATGTTTTTATAGATTTATGGAAAAGAGGAGATGTTGCTAATAATGCAAAAGCAGACTTATTTATATCAATACATTGCGATTCTCATACATCCAATGCCTTTGGAGCAGGTACTTTTGTGCTGGGTTTACGGGGAAATAAAAAAAACTTAGAAATTGCAAAAAGAGAAAATGCCGTAATTCTTTTAGAGGATAATTATAAAAATAAATACATCGGTTTTGACCGAAACTCTGCAGAATCAGTTATCGGTTTGTCTTTATTACAAGAAGATAATTTAGATAAAAGTTTAGCGATAGCAAGCTTAATTCAAAATAATTTTTCTTTTAAATTGAAAAGAAATGACAGAAAGGTTAAACAAGATAATTTTCAGGTTTTAAGAGAAACGATCATGCCAAGTGTTTTGGTTGAGTTAGGTTTTTTAACCAATAAAAATGAAGGAAGATATCTTAATTCGACAAAAGGGCAGGAGCAAATGAGTACTGCGATTACAGAGGCTGTTTTAAATTACATCAATAATTTGAAATTAAATACCGTGATAAATACAGTCACAGAAAAAACTCCAGTGAAATCTTTAGAATTTAAGGTTCAAATTGCATCCGGAAAAAATAGAATTGCTACGAAACCCTACAATTTTAAAGGATTGAAAAGAGTTCAAAGAATTAATGTTGGTAGATATTATAAGTATTATTATGGAAATACTTCCAGCTACAATGCCGTAAAAAAATCTTTAAAAACGGCAAAAGAAAAAGGATTTACTTCTGCTTTTATTGTGGCTTTTAAAAAGGGTGAAAAAATATCAGTTCAGAAAGCGATTAAAATGCAATAATTTTAGTGGTCTCCAACCAATTATTATTAGTAATTTTGTTTAAAATTATTATTTATGTCAAAAGAATTAAAAACAGGAATTGTTGCTATTATTATTATCGCCATATTTATATGGGGCTATAATTTTTTGAAAGGACAAAACTTGTTTGATACAAATACACGCTACTTCAAAGTTGAATACACGAATATTAGTGGACTAAGTGAGTCAAGTTTAGTGACGATTAATGGACTAAAAATAGGGAAAGTTGTAGCAATCAACTTTAATAAAGAAAAAGATAAAAGAGGTCAATTAATTGTGCGTTTTGCTATTAAAACTGATTTCACTTTTTCCAAAAAAAGTATTGTAAAAATATATTCTCCAAATCCTTTAGGGGGCTCAAATTTAGCAATAGTACCCAGTTATGAAGGAGCGCTTGCCGTTTCTGGAGATTCCCTTAAGGGAGAAATAGAATCTAATTTGTTCACCTCTATTGGTGAGCGTTTAGATCCCCTTCAGGAAAAGTTAGAACATGTTATTTCAAGTGCGGATTCTTTATTTATAAACGTTAACAATGTTCTAGATATCACAACTCAAAATAGCTTAAGAAAATCTGTTCTAAATTTAGAGCATACTATAGTCGAGGTGAAAAGAACAATGTTATCTGTTAATGGATTGATAGATGCTACTTCTTTAGATTTAAAAGAAAGTGTGAAAAACACGAAGGTAATTACTGAAAATTTTTCAAAAATTTCAGACACAATAGCGAATGCAGATATTGGAGGTATATTTCGAAAAGCAGAAATAACACTCAACGCTGCTAATTTAATGTTAGCTGGTATTCATAAAGGTGAAGGAACAATTGGTAAATTAGTGACTGATGACAGGTTGTATAACAATATTACAGCAATGTCTAAAGAATTGGAAAACTTGTTAAGAGAGATGAAGTTGCATCCAAAAAGATTTGTACACTTTTCATTATTTGGAAAAAGAGGGAGCCCTTATACACCCGATGAAAATAAAGAATTAGAAAACCGGGAAAATAAATAATTTATAAAAATACTACTTAGATGCACTATTTACCAAACATAGTTTTTGCCCTAGCTTTGGCTGTCGGTATCGGTTTTTTTGCGATGAATATTCGTAAATTATTTAGAAACATCAAATTAGGAAAGAATGTAAATAGAACGGATAAAAAATCGGAACGGATAAAAAACATGTTAATGATTGCACTTGGGCAATCTAAAATGGTCAAAAGGCCCTTTTCAGGCTTTTTACACATTATCGTATACGTGGGTTTTATTATCATAAATATAGAAGTTTTAGAAATTATTATTGATGGATTGTTTGGAACTCATAGAATTTTCTTAGGTTTTTTAGGCAATGCTCTTTATGGATTTTTAATAGCAACTTTTGAAGTTTTAGCCGTATTGGTTTTTGTTGTAGTTACTATTTTTTGGACTCGTAGAAACCTGTCTAACATCAAAAGGTTTTTGAGTAAAGAAATGAAAGGATGGCCAAAAAGAGATGGAAATATTATCCTATATTTTGAAATGATCATTATGACGCTATTTTTGGTTATGAATGCATCAGATATTGTATTTCAGCAAGCCGGTATAGGAAATCCAATCAGTCAATTTATTGCCCCTCTTTTTGATGGCTTTTCTTTAGCATCAATTCATACAATTGAAAGAACTGCTTGGTGGTTTCATATTTTAGGAATTTTGGTTTTTTTAAATTATTTATTTTATTCAAAACATTTACATATTTTATTAGCATTTCCAAATACCTATTTTGCTAATCTAAATCCAAAAGGACAATTCAATAATTTAGAATCTGTTACCAATGAAGTGAAGTTGATGATGGATCCAGATGCAGACCCTTATGCCATGCCAGCAGAGGGAACAGAAGAGGCCGTTCCAGAAAAATTTGGAGCCTCGGATGTTGCTGATTTAAATTGGGTGCAGTTATTAAACGCATACACATGTACAGAATGTGGTAGATGTACATCCTCTTGTCCTGCAAGTTTAACAGGTAAAGAATTGTCTCCTCGCAAAATTATGATGGATACAAGAGATCGTTTGGAAGAGGTTGGTAGAAATATTGATGCCAATAAGGGAACTTTTGTTGATGATGGAAAACAACTCCTAAACGATTATATTACCCCAGAAGAATTATGGGCATGTACAAGTTGTAATGCTTGTGTAGAAGAATGTCCTGTAAATATTGATCCATTATCTATCATTATGGATATGAGAAGGTATTTAGTGATGGAAGAAAGTGCGGCACCACAAGAACTAAATTCGATGATGACCAATATCGAAAACAATGGCGCTCCGTGGCAATATAGCCAACAAGATAGGTTGAATTGGACGAAAGAAGAGTAATATGGCATAGTTTGTCAGCATCAGTTAGTAAGTACTGAGTAATAATATACGCTTCAAAGTTTTTAGTCAATGTCATTTCGAATGGATTTATTAGGAACTATTAAATTTGTGTCGAGAAGTAAAATAATTAAAAACATCAACAATTAAATATCAAAAGTATGAATGTACCTACAATGGCAGACATGATGGCACAAGGTAAGCAACCAGAAGTGTTGTTTTGGGTTGGCGCAGCAGGAAGTTATGATGACAGGGCAAAGAAAATATCGAGAGCATTTGTAAAAATATTAGCGCACTCAAATGTTAATTTTGCAGTTTTAGGAACGGAAGAATCATCTACAGGAGATGCAGCAAAAAGAGCTGGAAATGAATTTCTATTTCAAATGCAAGCAATGATGAACATTGAAGTATTGAATGGTTATGAAGTAAAGAAAATTGTAACATGTGATCCTCATTCATTTAATACCTTAAAAAATGAATATTCTTCTTTAGGAGGGAAGTATGAAGTTTTTCATCATACACAATTTATACAAAATTTAATTTCTGAAGGTCGTTTAAAAATTGATGATACAGTATTAAAAGGGAAAAGAGTTACCTTTCATGATCCTTGTTATTTAGGAAGAGCCAATGATGTGTATGAATCACCAAGAGATTTAATAAAAAGATTGGGTGTTAATCTAACAGAAATGAAACGCAACAAATCTTCAGCATTATGTTGTGGAGCTGGAGGTGCACAAATGTTTAAAGATGCGGAAAAAGGCGATAAAGAAATTAATGTTTTAAGAACAGAAGATGCTTTAGAAACCAACCCAGAAATCATAGCAACAGGCTGTCCTTACTGTAATACAATGATGACTGATGGAATTAAATTCAAAGAAAAAGAAGCTGAGGTTGTTGTTAAGGACATTGCTGAGTTAATTGCAGAAGCAAATAATTTATAATTTTATAAAATGGCACAAATTAAAGAGGATGATTTAGTAAAATTGTATTCTGATTTAGATAGCTTAGAAGTACAAAAAAATGAGCTTCAAAAAGGATATGTAGATTTAAAACTGAAATCTAATAAAGCAATAAAACAAAATAGAAACGGAAAATTGTTGCTAATTTTTTTGTTATTACTTTTTTTTGGTGGGATATCATTTTTTTATACAAATAATTTAAAACAAAATGAAATTAGAAAAACTGCAGAAGAACAAAAAAATGTTTTATTAGATAGTATCAATAGAATGTCTGCTTTAATTTCTAATAAACATACAGCAGAAGTCATTTATTCTGTACAATTAGGTGTTTACAAAGATTTAAACATACAATTTAATGAAGATGAAGCCGTGAATTTCGAAAAAGAAAAAACAGATATTGGTAATGCGTATCAAATAGGTTCATTTTTAAGTTATAAAACGGCTACCGATTTTAAAAATAATATAAAAAAGCTAGGTTTAAAAGATGTTTTTCTAGTTGCCTATAATAAGTATAACGAAAAAATACACATTACTGAAGCTATAGTTTTAAGTAGTGAAGAATAGTTTTTATAAAACTAAATACTTCTAAATGATTAAAAATTACATAAAAGCAGCAAGATTAAGAACTTTACCTTTATCTGTTTCTGGAATTATTGTTGGAAGTATTCTAGGAAATCAAGCTTCTTACGATATTTCTGGATTGAGTTTGAAGTCTTCTTTATTTTTTTCAAGTATTTTTTGGTTGGCAATGCTAACCACCATTGGTTTTCAGGTGATATCAAATTTTGCAAACGATTATGGAGATGGAATAAGAGGTTCCGATAATAACAGAACTGGAGAAGCAAGAATGGTTTCATCAGGAATTATTACTCCAAAGCAAATGAAATTTGCAATTATTATTACTTCAGGGATAACTTTAATAATTGCTTTACTGCTTATTTATTTTGCATTTGGAAAAGAAAATTTTAGATTTTCTATTTTATTTTTTGGATTGGGAATTACTTCAATTATTGCAGCTATAAAATATACTGTAGGTAACTCCGCTTATGGTTATAGTGGTTTTGGCGATGTTTTTGTTTTTTTGTTCTTTGGTTTATTAAGTGTTGTTGGGAGTTATTTTTTGTACACAAAAAACATCAATTTTGAGATTTTTTTACCAGCTATTTCTATAGGATTGTTAAGTTCTGCTGTATTGAATCTAAATAATTTAAGAGATCGAGAAGAAGATAAAAAGAATCATAAAAACACCTTGGTCGTTAAATTAGGAGTTAAAAAAGCAAAATTATATCATTATTTGCTAATTTTAGGAGCATTAGTTGCTGCATCAATATATACTTTTTTAAATTTTAGATCGATATATCAACTGCTCTTTTTAGTTGCTTTTATCCCATTAATTAAAAATATAAAAACAGTTTCGCAAAATAAAATTTCCGCTGAATTAGATAGTGAATTAAAAAAAGTAGCATTAAGTACTTTTTTGTTTGCAATTCTTTTTGCAATAACAAGTACAATTATTTAAAAGAGATACATGAAAACAATAAAAATAATTTTAGGAATCATTTCAGCTTTTGTTGTTGTTTTTCTTCTTACAGGTATACTTATAAAAGAAACAAGTTATACCGCTCAGGTTTCTATAGATAAATCTGTTTCTGAAGTTTTTAAAACGTTCAATAATTCACAAAATATAAAAAATTGGATTCCAGAAGTAAAATCATTTGAAGCTATAAAAGAGAATCCTGGGAAAATAGGGAGTGTTTATAAGGTTGTCATAGAAAATAAAGGGCAAGAAATTGTGATGACAGAACAAGTAATTGCATATGTGCCAAATGAAAAAGTAACTCTTTTTTTTAATGCAGAAAATATGCTAAAAATAGATGATTATGTTTTTATTGAAAAGGCTGGTTTTACAACGATTACTTTGAACTCAAGTTGTCAGAGTGAAACGTATTTAATGGGGTGTATGTTTCCTTATTTCAAAGGAACTTTCCAAGAACAAGATCAAATGTATTTAAATAATTTTAAAAAATATATAGGACAACAGTAATTAAAACTATCAGTTCGATTGATTTTTCTAAAGAAGAGAGAAAAATTATATCGAGTACTTTTTTAAAAAATAATTCATATAATATTGATAAAAGCAACCTATAGAAAACACTTGCTCAATTTTAGAAACCCAAGTGGCACCTCCCGTGGAATTCTAAAAACGAAAGAAACTTGGTTTATTATTTTACAAGAAAAGGGTAAAAAAGGAATTGGAGAAACAGGTCTGTTTAGAGGTTTAAGTATTGATGATGTTTCTAATTATGAAGAAAAACTTCTTTGGGTATGTAATAATATCCATCTTGGTTTAGAAGAATTATTGTCAAAATTTATTGAGTTTCCATCGATTCAATTTGGATTAGAACAAGCTTTTTTATCCTTGAAAAGTGAAAGCCCTTTTGAGTTGTTTCCATCCCAATTTACAGAAGGGAAAAAAGCAATCCCTATAAATGGTTTGGTTTGGATGGGAGAGAAGGAGTTTATGAAAAAACAAATTAAAGAAAAGTTAGCAAGTGGTTTTTCTTGTATCAAGATGAAAATTGGTGCTATTAATTTTGACTCAGAAATTGCCTTACTTCAATCCATCAGAAGAGAATTTTCATCCAAAGAAATTGAATTGAGAGTAGATGCAAATGGCGCATTCAATTCAAAGAATGCATTAGAAAAATTACATAGATTATCTGCATTAGAGATTCATTCAATAGAACAACCAATTCAGCAAGGTCAAGTTCAAGAAATGGCAGAGTTATGTGCTAAAACCCCTTTGCCTATTGCATTAGACGAAGAATTAATAGGTGTTTTCTCATCCGAAGAAAAGCAACAATTATTAGCAACCATTCAACCCCAATTTATCATTTTAAAGCCAAGTTTAATTGGTGGTTTTACTGGTAGTTTAGAATGGGTTAAATTAGCATCACAGAATAATTGTAATTGGTGGATTACTTCTGCTTTAGAAAGTAATATAGGGTTAAATGCAATAGCACAATTTACAGAAACATTACAAAACAATTTACCTCAAGGATTGGGAACAGGAAGTTTGTTTACAAATAACTTTTCAAGTCCATTAGAAGTAAAAAAAGGAACTTTATGTTACAACCCCAAACAAAGTTGGGACTTTAATTTATAAATCATGAATTATATACAACAAGCATACAAAGGAAAGAAGAAATGGTATCATTGGATGTTAACCCTATTTGTTGTTTTTGTTGGTTGGCAGTTGGTGGGTGCCATTCCGTTACACGTTGTTGCTTCTATGCATTCGGCAAGTATGAGTGAGTTTGTGAATTCAGGAAAAGATAATTTCATGACTTTAGGAATCGATAATAATCTCTTTCTTTTTCTTATGATTTTGATGTTTATTTTTGGATTGATCAGCCTTTTTGTTAGTGTTAAGTTCATTCATAAAAGAAATTTCACGGCCCTGGTTACCAGTAGAAAATCTATAGATTGGAAGCGTTTTTGGTTTGGTTTTATTCTTTGGGGAATTATTGCTACTGTCGTAATTATTTTAGGGATTTTCATTTCACCAGAAAATTATGTTTGGAACTTTAAACCCGTTCCTTTTTTTACATTATTAGCAGTTTCTTTTTTGTTTTTACCTTTTCAAACTTCCTTTGAAGAATTATTATTTAGAGGGTATTTTATGCAGGGAATAGGAATCTTAGCAAGAAATAGGTGGTTGCCATTGATTTTAACTTCTGTTTGTTTTGGGTTATTACATGCTGCTAATCCCGAAGTTCAGAAATTAGGATCTATTTCTATGGTTTTTTATATTGGTACAGGTTTATTTTATGGGATGACAACATTAATGGATGAAGGTACGGAGCTGTCTCTTGGTTTACATGCTGTTAATAATATTATCGCTGCTATTTTTGTGACCACAAATTGGACTGTTTTTCAAACAGATGCTCTATATGTTGATACTTCCGAACCCTCTGTGGGCTGGGAAATGTTTTTTCCCGTATTCGTTTTATACCCACTAATACTCTTTATTTTTTCTAGAAAGTATGGATGGAAAAATTGGATAGAAAAATTATCAGGAAAGATTGAAGAACCGATTAACACTAAAGAATATTGAAGTTAGATAAATTTCATAAAGACTTTCAATTAAATGGAATTTCATTTTCATCTGTTGATGAGTTGTTGTTATATGCGCATGATTTTTCTGATGAAGTATATCGATTTTTAGAAACTTGGTTTTCTACAGATTCTTTTATTTATGTAAAAACTTCTGGCTCTACAGGCAATCCTAAAGAAATTAAATTACAAAAAGAGCAGATGATTCATTCGGCATTTGCTACTGGAAAGTACTTTGATTTAAAAGAAAGTACGACTGCATTATTGTGTTTGCATGTTGACTTTATTGCAGGTAAAATGATGCTGGTAAGAGCCTTATCTTTAGGTTGGCACTTAGATGTTGTGAAACCAAACTCATCTCCTTTAAAAGGACTTAAAAAGAAGTATGATTTTTCTGCAATGGTTCCCTTGCAGTTAGAAAATTCTATAGATTCACTACATCTAATAAAAAAAATAATTATTGGGGGAGGTGAAGTTTCCAAGCAATTACAAAATAAATTACAAACTCTTTCTACCAGTGTTTTTGCTACTTATGGAATGACAGAAACAATTACACATATTGCTGTTAAAAAGTTGAATAATTTGTTGTTTTTTCAAGAGGGAATGACCAAGCAAGTTCTTCATCAAGAATACTATCAAACTTTACCCAATGTAGAAATTTATAAAGACGCAAGAAATTGTTTAGTTATTGTTGCACCAAAAATTTCAAAGAATGTGATTTTCACGAATGATATTGTTCAGTTGATTTCGGACACTCAATTTCAATGGTTAGGGCGTTTTGATACTGTCATAAATTCTGGAGGAGTAAAATTATATCCAGAACGCATAGAAGAAAAATTAGCTAAAATAATGACGACTCGTTTTTTTGTTGCCGGTATTACTGATCAAAAATTAGGAAAAAAATTGATTTTGCTTGTTGAGTTAAAAACGAACAACGTTTTAGAAGAGAAACAATTTATCAACGCTGAAATTAAAAAAATAGCATCACTTTCCAAATATGAAATACCAAAAGAGATTTATTTTATAGCCGCGTTTATAGAGACTCCAACAAAAAAAATTCAACGTGAAAAAACATTGAATTTAATTGATTTTTAATTATTGCTTGATAGCAGATCATATTTTTTAATAATACCACTTAAATCTTCATTGAGATTGAATGAGGATGCTTTAAGTTATTACAACTTATTGTAAAAAAGGCTTTTAATTATGCCGTCTGAAAGTCCAATTTTTGGAACATAAATTTTTCTAGCGCCACTCCATTTCATGGCGGATAAGTATATTTTTGTGGCAGGTATAATAACATCTGCTCTATCTGAATTTAAACTTAATTCTGAAACTCTTTCATCAAAAGACATTTGTTTTAAAAATTGATATTGGGCATTTAGATAAATGTAAGAAATAGGTTTTCCTTCTGCTCTCCCGGACATTTTGAACAGTCGGTTAATGTTACCTCCAGAACCAATTAAGGATATTTTTTTTAATCCTTTAGTATTTTTCTTTATCCATTTTTCTACGTTGGAAAAAATTTCTTTATTTACTGTTTTTTTGTTGTTCAATAAACGGACAGTACCCATTTTAAAAGATTTTGAATTAATGATTTTCCCTTCAGAAAAAACGGTTAACTCTGTACTACCCCCACCAACATCAACATATAAATAAGATGTATCTCCTTCTATTAATTTATTTAAATCGGTAGATGAAATAATTGCTGCTTCTTCTTTACCGCTTATGATATCAATTTTTACATCTGTTTTCTCAAGAATTTTTTCAACGACTTCTTTTCCATTTTTTGCTTCTCTCATAGCCGAAGTCGCACAAGCTTTATATCTTTCTACCCCATGAACATTCATTAATAGCTTAAATGCTTTCATGGCTTGGATCATTCTTGTGATGTTTTGTTCGCTAATAGTTCCTTTACCAACAAACGCATCTGCTCCCAAACGAATGGGAACCCGAACTAAAGAAGATTTTTTAAATTGAGGTTCTTTGTCTTCAGACACAATAACATTGGAAATTAATAACCTAATTGCATTTGACCCAATATCGATCGCTCCGAATTTTTTAATTTCTAACAAATTATTTTATTTATGATTTTTGGGAAAATCGATCATAAAAGTTTTCCCCTTTTTTATGTTTTTCCAGTGTTTGTCATCAAATTGAATTCCTATAACCCCACAAGTAGTTACATGAGAAATTGGTTTGTTGCCAAACTTATTTACAAATGAATTGATTCCGTGGTCGTGACTAAATATAATAGCAGAATTAAAACCATCATCCAAAGCATTCACCGTTTTTACTAAGTAACCATCACTAAAACTATATAATTGCCTTTTTATTTTAATGTTTGATAATGGATATTCAAAATTTTCGCAAAAAATTAATGCAGTATGTAAAGCTCTATTAGCACTACTTGATACAAAAACGTCAGGCCTGTCTATTTCTTTTGATAAGAATTTAGACATTAAATGAGCGTCTTTTATTCCACGTCTTTTTAGGGGTCTATCAATATCTTCTATACCCTCGTATTCCCATGAAGATTTTGCGTGACGAACAATGTATAATGTTTTCATTCTTATTTATTATCTAATGTAAATATAAAAATTAAGGGGCTAACCTTTCTAGTTTCCAAGAAAAATCTTCGGTCAATGTATATTTAATTCTGTCATGCATTCTATTGGGTCTTCCTTGCCAGAATTCTATTGAAATTGGTTTTACAAGAAAGCCTCCCCAATGTTTGGGGCGAAGAATTTCTTGTCCTTCAAATTTCTTTTCAAAAGTTTTTAAATTCGATTCTAATTCCTCTCTTGAGCTAACCACCGAGCTTTGATTAGATGCCCAAGCACCTAGTTTACTTCCTTTTGGACGCGATTCAAAATAACCATCTGATACATTTTCTGCTAGCTTTTCTGCTTTTCCTTTGATGATAATTTGCTGTTCTAATCCTTCCCAAAAAAAAGATAAACAAACTCGGTCGTTCACTGCGATTGCTTTTCCTTTTTCTGAAGTATAATTTGTGTAAAAGATAAAACCTTCCTGAGTATATTTTTTTAGTAAAACAACTCTATTTTTAGGAAAGCCATCCAAACCAACAGATGAAATCGTCATGGCATTTGTTTCAGTAATCATCTCGGAAGCATCGGCATTTTTAAACCAAGTTTGAAATAATTCTATTGGGTTTTCTGGACAATTACTTTCTAAAAGTTCTTGCTTTTCGTAAGATTTACGATAATTACTTAAGTCTTTTGACATTTTGTTTCGTTGGATAGAGTAAAAATACAGATTATTTTAAGAGTACAAACATTATAAAATGGAGTTTTTAATATTTTTTATTTAAATATTTTGCTAGATAAACACCCGAACTTGCACAAGCCTGTAATAAATACCCGCCGGTGGGTGCATCCCAATTGAGCATTTCTCCGATACAAAACTGATTTGTGATTTTATGCAGTTGATAATTCGCGTCAACAGCGTTTAAGTCAATTCCGCCAACAGTAGATATTGCTGCGTCTAAAGATCCTAAAGCAATGATTTCTAAAGGGAATCTTTTAATTTGTTTTGATAACAGCTCTGAGTCCAAATAGACTTCTTTAGAAAGATGTATTTTTAATAATTGAACTTGCGAATTGCTTAGTTTTAATTCCTTCTTTAATACTTGAGTGGTGTTTTTAAAGGTTGAATTTACTATTTTAACAGCTACACTTTCTAAAGTCAATGTTGGTTTAAAGTCAATGTAAATAATTGCTTTTTCTTGTGTTTTTAATTGTTCTCTAATATACGGGCTCAAACCATAAATAGCATTTCCTTCTAATCCAAATTTGGTAATTACTGCTTCTCCTTTTTGCATTTTTCCAGAACAATAGGTCGCAATATTTTTTAAAGGATTCCCTTCATTTTGACTGATAAATTCCGATTTCCAATTAATATGAAAAGCACAGTTTGAAGCTTCAAAAGGGGCTGTTTTTATTCCTTTTTTCTGAAATTTTTCCAACCAACTTCCATCAGAACCTGTAATCTTCCAACTTTTGCCACCCAAAGAAAAAACACTGTAATCCGACGAGATAATTTTATCATTAACAATTAAATTGTCTTCAGCATTCCAATCTGAAAAAGTATGTTCATATTTGAAAATAATTCCTTTTCCTTTTAAGTGATTTAGAAGGGTGTTTAAAACTGTAATTGGTTTTATACCTTCTTTTGGATAGACTCTTTTACTGCTGCCAATATAAGTGGGAATCCCTATCGTTTTCAACCAATTTCTAAAATCATCATTTGTAAAGTTTAATAGTGAATCTTTTAAAAAATCGTTTGGAGTATACTGTTTCGTTAATTCAAGAATTGGTGCTGAATGGGTCAAATTAAAACCACCTTTTCCAGCAACTAAAAATTTTCTACCAGCAGTTTTATTTTTTTCATAAATAGTGATTTTGAATTTTTTAATATCCAAAAAAGCTGCTAAAAATAGGGATGCAGATCCGCCTCCAATAATAGAAATCGTTTTTTTCATAGTTATCTTTTAAATAGATACAATCCAACAAAAGTTAAAAATCCATTTAAAACCAATACAAAAAAACCAAAATCAAACCCTAATTTTTCTTTAGAATAATAACTAATTATTAAGGTTAGAATTGGTGCAATGATACAAATTGCAGGCACCATTTTATCTTTCACTTTTAGTTTTGTAAACAATCCAAAAGCATATAAACCTAACAGAGATCCGTATGTATAACCTGCAAATGTGAATATTTTGGCAATTACACTGGTGTCGGCAATAAAATATTTAAAAATTAGTATGGTGGCTATTAATATAAAAGAGAAAAGAATATGAATCTTCTTTCTGATTTTTTCTTGCTCACTTTTGTTTTTCTTTTTGTCAATTTCTAAGATATCGATACTAAATGATGTCGTTAAAGAAGTTAAGGCCGAGTCTGCACTAGAGTATGCCGCAGCAATTAGACCTAGTAAGAAGAATAAGGCCGTTGCCAAGCCTAAAGTTCCTTTGGTTGCAATAATTGGAAAGAGTTGATCTTTGTGCGCGTCAATTCCGTTTTGTTGTGCGTAATCGGTTAGTAAAACCCCTAAAGCTAAAAAGAAAAAGTTGACAATCACTAACACGATTGTAAACCAAAACATGTTTTTTTGTGCGTCTTTTAAGTTTCTACAGGTTAAGTTTTTTTGCATCATATCTTGGTCTAAACCTGTCATTACAACAGCAATAAAAGCACCCGCTAAAAATTGTTTCCAAAAGTAATTTCCAGCATTTACATCCTCAAAAAAAAAGGTTTTTGACAGTTTGCTATCTGCTACATAGGTAAATAAGTTATCTATTCCCATTTCACTCGAAATCGTATAAATACAGACTCCTACAGCAATTAACATAAATAATGTTTGCAAAGTGTCCGTCCAAACAATTGTTTTTATACCACCTTTAAAAGTGTATAGCCAAATTAATAAAATAGTAATGGAGACGGTTACCCAAAAAGGAACTCCATAGGCATCAAATAAAATTATTTGTAACACATTTGCTACTAAAAATAATCGAAAAGCAGCTCCGATTGTTCTCGAAAGTAAGAAAAAACTAGCTCCAGTTTTATAAGAATAGGTTCCAAATCGGTCTTGTAAATAGGTGTAAATGGATGTTAAATTTAACCGATAATAGAGTGGGAGTAATACGAATCCGATAATTGCATAGCCAACAACATAGCCTAAAACCATTTGGAAATAACTCATATTTGCATCTTCTACCCAACCAGGAACTGAGATAAATGTAACGCCAGAAAGTGAAGCGCCAATCATACCAAAAGCCACTAAATACCAAGGCGAAGAATTATCAGCCTTAAAAAATGTAGTATTGTTTGCAGATTTACTTGTAACAAATGAAATTAAAATCAATACAGAAAAATAACTGACAATTAGGATTATAATATGAAGTGGTTGCATAGGTGATTTTATGAATATTCAAATAGGAATTACGAATATAGAATTTTTAGCGCTTAAGGAGTAGGAAATAGCAAAATTATATGCTTTAAATTAAAAAAAGTATTCCTAAAAATAAAGTGTAATTTTCCGCGTCGTAATTCGTAATTTATAATACGTAATTAATTGATAATTCGTAATTTTGCCAACTATGGATTTTTCATCGAAACTTTTAGAAAATGCTGTAAACGAAGTGTCTCGTTTACCAGGGATTGGAAAGCGTACTGCATTGCGTTTGGTGTTGCATTTAATAAAGCAACCTGCCGAGAATACAAAGTTTTTATCTGAGGCTTTGTTGCATCTTAGGAATGATGTAAAAACCTGCGAAAAGTGCCATAATATTTCTGATACAGCGATCTGTGATATTTGTAATAACCCAAAAAGAAACGCTGAAATTGTTTGTGTTGTTGAAGATATTCGTGATGTAATGGCAATTGAAAGCACCTCTCAGTTCAATGGTTTGTATCATGTCTTGGGAGGGAAAATCTCTCCTATTGAAGGAATTGGACCTCAAGATTTACAGATAGAATCGTTGGTTCATAAAATAGAAAACGGAAAAATAAAGGAACTTGTTTTTGCTTTAAGCTCAACAATGGAAGGAGATACAACCAATTTTTATATTTTTAAACAAATAGAAAAATTTGAAATCATAACCTCCACAATTGCACGCGGTATTTCTGTTGGTGATGAATTAGAATATGCAGATGAAGTCACTCTTGGAAGATCTATTGTGAATAGAATACCTTTTGAACAGAGTATCAGTAGGTAGTTTACAGTAAGCATTCTCAGTAAGCAGTGTTCGACTGAGACTGTAGCTATTCTCCCTCTAAAACTTCTTTCTCTGCTTTTTCCCATGTTTTTTTTTCTCTAATTTTTTTATAGAGTCTAACAGCGAGCATCAGTAAAATACCAAAAAGTAAAATACCTACTACGCCCCAAATCCAATTAATAGCACTTTTTAGTGTTACTAAAAATACGATAGCAAAAAGAATGATGGTCGCTACTTCATTCCAGATTCTTAGTTTTAAAGCGGAGTATTTGACAATGTTATTTTGCAGTTGAGTGTATATTCTCTGACATGAATAATGGTAAAAATACAATGCCAATACAAAAGCTAATTTAATATGCATCCAGGGCATTTCTAAATAGTATGGATTTTTATACAACATCCAAAAAGCAAAAAAACTTGCTAAAATAGCTGATGGCCAAGTAATGATATACCATAAGCGTTTGCTCATTAATTTGTATTGAGTTTGTAGAATTTCTTTTGCAGGCGCCTCTTTTTTTTCAGCTTCTACACTGTAAATAAATAAGCGGACAATATAAAATAATCCTGCAAACCAAGTAACAACAAAGATAATGTGTAATGCTTTTACGTATAGGAAATCCATAATTTATTATTAAAAGATTAAAAAATATATATTTTATTTAATACCATCAACCGCCAATAACTAATTTTTATGCTTCCACGCATTCAACCAAGAAACCATCACATCTACCCAATCGTCATTATCATTCATACAAGGTATGTGTTTATAATGAGTTCCACCAGCTTCTAAGAAATCTTCTTTTCCTTCCATGGCAATTTCCTCTAAAGTTTCTAAACAATCAGCAACAAAAGCAGGTGTTATAACAGCCACTTTTTTCTTGCCCATTTCTGGGAATTTTTCCAGCTCAAAATCAGTGTAAGGCTTTAACCAAGGGTCTTTTAGTAGGCGAGATTGAAATGAATTACTATGATTTGTTTCATCAAAACCTAGCTGTTTTGCAATTCCTTTTGTTGTTTCAAAACATTGATGTCTGTAACATGTATAGTGCGCTACAGAATTGCGTTCACAACAAGAACCATCTAGTTTACAGTGACTTTTTGTAGGGTCAGATTTTCTAATATGACGTTCTGGAATTCCATGATAAGAAAACAAAACATGGTCATATTCAAATCCCTTTAAGTGCTTTGCAATATTGTCGCTCATCGCTTTTATATAGTCTGGTTTGTTATAGAAGGGAGGTAAAGTATCTAGTTTTACTTCAGGGTATTTGTTTGTCAAAATTTCTTCCGCCTGAACTACGACCGTCTCATAAGAAGACATTGCATAATGCGGGTATAAAGGAACCAACATGATTTCTGTAACTCCTTGATCTGTTAATTCTTTAATTCCTTTTTCCATAGACATAGAACCATAACGCATTGCCAAAGTAACAGGAATATCCATTTTATCCCTTACTTTCTTTGCAAACCTTTCTGAAATTACGACTAGAGGTGAACCTTCTTTCCACCAGATTTTCTTGTAAGCAGTCCCTGATTTTTTAGGTCTAATTTTTAAGATAATTCCTTTAATTAATATCCAGCGTTTCCAAAAAGGAATGTCAATAACGCGTTCGTCCATTAAAAATTCTCCCAAATACCTTTTTACATCTTTTGTGTCTGTTGAGTCTGGTGATCCTAAATTATTTAATAATATTCCTTTCATATTCTATTCTTAATCTTCCCTAAGGGAAGAAATTGTTGCATTAATTTAACTATTATATATTTTTAATATTCTTTATTTATTTTAAAACCTCATTCTATTTAAATGCTAAATAAATTCAACTTTATCTTTCTCCCACAATGTATTCATTGCTTTAGGGAAGATCAGGATGGGATAATTGATTCGTAACTTCATACAAAGTAATCGCCAAACTATGTATTACGTTCATAGATGAATTTCTTCCATACATTGGTATTGCAATTGTTTTATCAACTAAATTTATATTTTCAATTCCATTTCTTTCACTTCCCAAAAGTAAGACGATTTTTTCATTTATTTTAAAATCAAAATCTTGAATCTTGATGCTTTTATCAGTAATTTCTATTCCAATAATGGTGTTGCCTTCTGCTTTTAATTGAGGAATAATTTCTTTAAAATCTTTATAAACAGCATGTTTAATTTGACTCACCGTATTTCTAGCCGTCTTTTTTACAATTCTATTCTCTATCGAAGGTGAATCCTCATGGAAATATATTTTTTTCACTCCAAAACTTTCAGCAATTCGAAAACACATTCCAATATTTTCAGGGGTTCGAATTGCGTCGCACACAATCGTTATTGGAAATTCTTGTTGCTTATTTTGTATGTCGTCATGTGATAATTGTTCCAAAGGCTTTGTTCTTGTTTCTAAAAATATTGAATTTATGAATTTAAACTCATTACATACTTCTTTGGCGTTGTGCCAAATTTCTTTTTAAACGCTGCAATAAAATGACTTGCAGTACTATAGCCAACTTGCAAACCAACTTCGTTTACGTTGTATTGATTGCTTTCTAGTAATTTTCGAGCATGTTCCATTTTGTAATCAAATAAAAAACTGTAAACAGTATCGCCATAAATTTGTTTAAAGCCTTCTTTTAGCTTTTTTAAATTTAAACCTATTTCTGTTGCTAATTCTTGTAAACTTGGAGGCTCAGACATTCTCGAAATAATAATATCTTTTGCTTTTCTAATTTTCAGTACATTTTGTTCATCCACTAAAAAAGGGCAATATTCTGTGTCTACATTTTCTTCTTTTTGAAAATGGAGGCTTAGTAATTCGTAAATTTTTCCTTTTACATATAATTCTCTTATAGCGCTATTGATATTAGAATTTATGATTTGCTGTAAAACGATACCAACTGTTGGTTTTATTTCTGTGTCATCATAAAATTTTCGATTGCTATTTTCATCACTTAAAAAAGGAATGTATCCAGCTTCTTTAGAAAATAAGGAGTGAAATTTTTCAATAGAAATTAATAAAGAAACCAAGGTTGTTTTTGGTTGAATTTCTAAATTGATGGGTAATATTCTTTGCGGATTATAGAGGAGAATAGATCTGTTATCTAAAACATCAAAGGAATAAGAACCATTATTAAATAAAAATTTTGAATTTCCACGCAAACAAAAATGCATTTGCAGAAATGAGCTGTCAATTTCTCTTTCAAAGTGTTGTATCTTATCGCTTTCGTTCTGAAAATGAAGCACATAAAACCCTTTTTCTAATGTAATTTCATCTAAAGAACTTTCTCCGACATTTTTAAACATATATTTCTCTATTTTTGAAGTTGTTTCTATTTAGAACCATTCTATATAAAAACTATATAAAAGCTGTTAATGATACAAAAATAAGGGTTTTTATACTTTTTATCAAAAAATAGTAAGGAAAAAACATAGAACGTTATTAAAAGTCCTTTGAGCGACATTTTTATCTTATTGAAGTTTTTATTTTTGCTAAATCTTTTGAATATTTATGGAGGAATTAGGACAAGAACATTTTTATAATATTGGTGTAAGCTACAAAAAGGCTGAAGCAGAAATACGCGGGAAGTTTTCTGTATCCACAGAAAATCAAATCGCTCTTCTAAAAGCTGCGAAGACCAGAGGGGTTACTTCTATTTTTATAATTTCGACATGTAATAGAACTGAAATTTTTGGTTTTGCAAAACGTCCTTGTTTGTTGATTGAATTATTGTGCGATTTTTCGGAGGGTAGCGTAAAGGAATTTAATACGATTTGTAGCATCCAAAAAAACAAAGAAGCAGTGCATCATTTGTTTCGAATTGGTACTGGTTTAGATAGTCAGATTTTAGGAGATTATGAAATTGTAGGCCAATTGAAATACGCTTATAAATTGGCAAAAAAAATAAAAACGACAAATGCTTACACAGAGCGTTTGGTGAATTGTGTTTTACAGGCAAGTAAGCGGGTTAAGAATGAAACAAAATTAAGTTCAGGAACTACTTCTGTTTCTTATGCAGCTGTTCAGTATATCATCAAAAATTTACCAGATTATAATACTAAAAATATTTTAGTTTTTGGTTTGGGTAAAATGGGGAGGCACACCTGTAAAAACTTAGCAGAATATACCGAAAACAAGTCAGTTTGTCTAATCAATAGAACCCAAGAAAAAACGACAGAGTTTATAAAGGAGCATCCTTCTATTAAGAAATCTTTGATTGAAAACCTATCAGCAGAAATTAAAAAAGCAGCTGTTTTAATCGTTTCTACAGGAGCAGATAAACCAACAATTACAAAAGAACATATTGGGAGCAAACAAGAATTGTTGATTTTAGATTTGTCTATGCCAGAAAATGTTTCAAAAGAAGTCAATGATTTTAAGAACGTTTCAATAGTAAACATAGACGAACTTTCTAAAATCACGGATGAAACGTTAGCGGTTCGTTTAAACGAAGTTCCATTTGCAGAAGCAATTATAGAAACGCACAAAGCAGAGTTTAAAGAGTGGTTAAATCATCGAAGATTTACACCCGCAATTGCTGCTTTAAAGCAATCACTAGAAAATATTAAAAACGATGAAATTAGTTTTCAGAAGAAAAAAATTACTGGTTTTGACGAAAGTCAAGCAGAAATATTAACTTCCCGTTTTATTCAAAAAATAACCACTCAATTTGTGAAACATTTAAAAGATGAAGAAACATCTGTATCACAAAGCCTTCAAGTAATTAATAAGGTTTTTAAATCTTAACCCAAGCCCCATGCAAAAAATAATAAGAATAGGAACTCGCGATAGCCAATTGGCGCTTTGGCAAGCAAACAAAGTGCTTAAAGAATTAAAAGAATTGGGATACGAGTCAGTCTTGGTTCCTATCAAATCTACAGGAGATCTTGTTTTAGATAAGCCTTTGTATGAATTAGGAATTACGGGAATTTTTACTAAAAACTTAGATATTGCCATGCTAAATGGTGATATTGATATTGCTGTTCATTCTTTAAAAGATGTACCCACATCTTTGCCCGAGGGTATTGTGCAAGCTGCTGTTCTAAAACGCGGAAATTATAATGATATCTTAGTTTTAAAAGGTACTGAAGAGTTTTTTGGAGAGCCAAAAGGAATTATTGCTACAGGAAGTTTGAGAAGAAAAGCAATGTGGTTAAATCGCTATCCAACTCATAAGGTAGAGGATTTAAGAGGAAATGTAAATACACGTTTAGAAAAATTAGAGGCTAGTGAAACTTGGAATGGGGCTGTTTTTGCCGCTGCGGGATTAGAGAGACTTGGGATCAGACCTGAAGAAACCGTAGATCTTCCATGGATGATTCCTGCGCCAGCCCAAGGTGCAGTTATGATCGCTGCTTTAGAGAATGACACGTATTCAATAGATGCTTGTGAGCAATTAAATCATTACGAAACTAAAGTCTGTGTAGGTGTTGAGCGCGAGTTCCTTCGTTTACTAGAAGGTGGTTGTACTGCTCCAATAGGAGCCTTGGCCTATGTTGATGCAAGAACTGAAGAAGTAACTTTTAAAGCTGTTTTATTAAATAAAGACGGTTCAAAAAAAATTAGAGTTGCAAAAAATGCAAAATTAGGGAGCCATAAGTTTTTGGCAAAAGATTGTGCAGATTATGTTATTAATAGAGGTGGAAAGCAATTGATGCTTGAAGATGAAGCTGTTTTTACTCTTTTAAAAACGGTTTATTCAACTAAAAAACTTTCTGAGCTTCAAAAAGAGTCAATATCACATACAATTGGTATCAAGGATAGCGATTTTATTAAAATTCGTTTTAATAGAATTCCTCCTAAAGTGATGAAAAAAGAAATTGAGAATGTAATTCTTACAAGTCAAAATGGTGTAGAAGCAATTTTGAATTCTTTCACAAAAGATGAAATGAATTTCAAGAATATTTTTTGTGTTGGTAGAAGAACAAAAAAGCTAATAGAAAATAGAATAGGCAAAGTTGCCTACGTTGCAAAAAACGCAGAGAAATTAGCCGCATATTTATCAAAAGAATTAGAAATTAAAGGAGTCACTTATTTTTGTAGTGATTTAAGATTGGATGTTTTGCCTACTCTTTTACAAGCAAAAGGGATTGTTGTAAATGAAGTAGAAGCTTATAAAACCATGTTAAGTCCGGAGAAAATTGATGATGACGTTGCGGGAGTTTTGTTTTACAGTCCCTCAGGAATTGAGAGTTATTTAATCAAAAACACAACAGACAAAGTTGCTTTTTGTATTGGAGAAACTACTGCAGTAACAGCAAGAAAACATTTTGACAAAGTAGTAGTAGCAAATATGCCAAGTGTTGATAGTGTTCTAGAATTAGTGAATACTTATTTTTCTAAATAAAGTACATCCTAAAACCTAGTTTCTGTAAGGTTTTAGAAACCTTATAGAAGTATAAAATCTTAAAAATGTATAGAACAAGAAGACTTAGAAAATCAGAAGGGATTAGAAAACTTGTTAGAGAAACAAGGCTTTCTGTAGACGATTTCATCTATCCACTTTTTATAGAAGAAGGTGAAAACATCGCAACAGAAATTGTTTCTATGCCAGGAATTAAACGTTTTTCTTTGGATCGAGTTTCTGAAGAATTAGAAGAAGTTGTTGCTTTAAATATTCCAGCAGTATTATTATTTGGAATTCCTGCAAAGAAAGATGAGGAAGGTACTGAAACCTGGAATGAGAAAGGAATTATGCAACAAGCAATTCGCTTTATTAAGAAAAATTATCCAAGTTTATATGTAATTACAGATGTTTGTTTTTGTGAATATACTTCACATGGGCATTGTGGTGTAGTAGATCAGAACGATGTTGATAATGACGCTACTTTGGTGAATATTGCAAAACAAGTTATTTCTCATGCAAAAGCAGGAGTCGATATGGTTGCACCCTCAGGAATGATGGATGGAACGATTTCAATGATTCGTGAATCGTTGGACAACACAGGTTTTGTCAACTTACCAATTATGGCATATGCGGTAAAATATGCTTCCGCTTTTTATGGACCTTTTAGAGATGCTGCAGATTCTACGCCAAGTTTTGGAGACCGAAAAACCTACCAAATGGATCCTGCAAATAGAGACGAAGGAATGCGTGAAGCTACTTTTGATGATCAAGAAGGAGCAGATATTTTAATGGTAAAACCAGCCTTGTCTTATTTGGATATTATTAGAGATTTAAAAAATAATTTCGACCGACCTATTGCTTGTTATAATGTCAGTGGAGAGTATGCAATGGTAAAAGCGGCTGCGGAGAAAGGTTGGATTGATGGTGAAAAAGTAATGATGGAAAGTTTGCTGTCTATGAAAAGAGCAGGGGCAGATATTATTATTACCTATTTTGCTAAAGAAGCTGCAAGAATATTAAATAAATAGCATTAAGTATTTACCTATTGGAAATTAGCTAATAAGGTAAAGCGAATTGTAAAAAGCTTTAAAAATGAAATTTAAAGAATCTCAAAAATTATACGAACAAGGATTGGTACATTTAGTTGGAGCTGTGAATTCTCCAGTAAGAGCCTTTTCATCTGTTGGAGGGAATCCCTTGTTTATTAAAAAAGCAAAGGGAAGTAAAATTACCGATGTTGATGGAAACGAGTACATAGATTTAGTACTTTCTTACGGCCCGATGATTTTAGGACATCGCCACAGAAAGGTTCAAAAAGGAGTTGAAAAAGCATTGAAAAATGGATACTCTTTTGGGGCATCTACCGAAAATGAAATCATATTAGCAAAAATAGTTTGTGATGCTTTTCCAGGGATGGACAAAGTCCGTTTTGTAAACTCAGGTACCGAAGCAGTTATAAGCGGTGTGCGTTTAGCAAGAGCATATACTGGCAAGGATAAAATTATAAAATTTTCAGGTTGTTATCATGGCCACCAAGATTCCCTATTAGTTGCCGCTGGTTCAGGCCTAGCAACGTTGAGTTTGCCCGGTTCTAAAGGAGTTCCAGAAGGCGCTGTAAAAAATACGTTGATTGCGGAATATAATAATTTAGAAAGTGTTAAAAAACACTTTTCAGAACATGATGATATTGCTGGTGTTATTATAGAACCCATTTGTGGTAATATGGGTGTAGTGATTCCGCAGCACAATTTTTTAAAAGAATTGAAAGCATATCTAGAAACAAAAGACGCGTTACTAATTGCAGATGAAGTAATGACAGGTTTCCGTTCTAAATTTGGAGGAGCACAAGAATTATTAGGAGTAGCTGCAGATATTACTTGTTTAGGAAAGGTGATTGGTGGAGGTTTTCCTGTGGGAGCTTACGGAGCTAGAAATGAAATTATGCAGGAAGTTGCACCGCTTGGTGGAATGTATCAAGCAGGAACTTTAAGTGGGAATCCAATTGCAATGGCTGGAGGGATTGCTACCTTAACAGAATTGAAAAGACAAAATCCGTATCATCAATTTAATAAAACAGCGGCTATTTTAGAAACTATTTTATTGGATACTGCCAAGAAATACCAGGTAGATTTAGTGGTGAATCGTTTTGGTTCTATGATGAATCCATTTTTCACAAAAAACAATATTACCAACTTTGAGGAAGCACAAACTTCTGATACGAAAAAGTTTGCCGTGTTCTTTTGGGAAATGATTAAAAACGGGGTGTTTTTGCCCCCAAGTCAATTTGAAGCTTGGTTTTTGTCATCCGCAATTTCAAACAGAGATGTTAAAAAAATAGCAAAGGCTGTTGATAGAGCAATGGAAAAAGTAGCAATTAGTTTTTAACTTTTTTGCTCCTAATTGAAAAGGATGCTAAAATATCCAACGGATTAATAAATAGATTAAAAAACAGCAAACAACCAATAGTCAAAAGCTAAATCATGATAAAAAACGATTTATTTTTAAGAGCCTTAAAAGGAGAAACGGTAGACAGACCACCAGTTTGGATGATGCGTCAGGCAGGAAGATATTTGCCAGAGTTTCAGGTAATCAAAAAGAAATACGATTTCTTTACACGTTGTCAAACACCAGAATTGGCCTCAGAAATTACGGTGCAACCAATTCGTAGATACGGAATGGATGCGGCTATTTTGTTTTCAGATATTTTAGTAATTCCACAAGCTATGAATATTGAAGTGGAAATGAAACCAAATTTTGGACCGTATTTACCAAATCCTATTCGCAATCAAAAAGATTTAGACCGCGTAATTGTTCCTGATGTGCATACTTCTTTAGGGTATGTGATGGAGGCGATAAAAGCAACCAAAGAAAAACTAAATGATGAGATTCCTTTAATTGGTTTTGCAGGTTCACCTTGGACTATTTTATGCTATTGTGTTCAGGGGCAGGGTTCAAAGAACTTTGATAAAGCAAAGGAATTATGTTTTACAAATCCTGTTGTAGCCCACCGTTTGTTGCAAAAAATAACAGATACCACAATTGCATATTTAAAAGCAAAAGTTGCAGCAGGTGTCAACGCCGTTCAAATATTTGATTCTTGGGGGGGAATGTTGTCTCCCGTAGATTATCAAGAATTTTCTTGGCAATACATTCAGCAAATTATTGATGTTTTAAAGGATGAAACTCCTGTGATTGCTTTCGGAAAAGGATGTTGGTTTGCATTGAATGACATGGCAAAATCAGGTGCATCAGCTCTGGGTGTAGATTGGACTTGTTCTGCAAGAAATGCACGTTATTTATCAGGAGGAAATATCACTTTACAGGGTAATTTTGATCCCTCAAGATTGTTGTCTCCGCCAGCAGAAATAAAGAAAATGGTGCATCAAATGATTAACGAATTTGGCAAAGACAAATATATTGTAAATTTAGGTCATGGAATCTTACCTAATATTCCCATAGAAAATGCGAAAGCATTTGTTGATGCTGTAAAGGAGTATAAAAGTTTCTCATAATATAATTAGTGATTATAGGAAATAGAAGTGTTCTTCATATCAAGAAATTATTTCAAAGAAGCGTTGTTTTTATAAAAATTAAAGCGACTATTAATATATTGATGATACAAATCATTTTATTTTTGCAGAAGACAATTAAAACTGACAAGGCTTTAGAGACCTTGCAGAAATAGCCTATTCATATGAAGAATAAATTCTACGCATACATAGAGAGCTTACAAGACCAAATTACTTCTAAATTAGAAGCAGTTGATGGATTGGCAAGTTTTGAAGAAGACATTTGGGAAAGAGAAGAAGGAGGCGGAGGAAGAACACGTGTCATTGAAAACGGAGCAATTTTTGAGAAAGGAGGCGTAAATATTTCTGCCGTTCATGGAGAGTTGCCCGTAGTTTTAAGAAATCAGTTTAAGGTAAAGGAAGGAAATTTTTTTGCCTGTGGTTTGAGTTTGGTCTTGCACCCAACAAATCCTTTTGTGCCAACGGTACACGCAAATTGGCGTTATTTTGAAATGTATGACGAAGTAGGAAATATCGTAAGCCAATGGTTTGGTGGAGGTCAAGATTTAACACCTTATTATTTATTCGAGGAAGATGCTCGTCATTTTCATACAGTTTGTAAGTCGTCCTGTGACAAACATCACCCAGAATTTTATCAAAAATTTAAAGAAACCTGTGACACTTATTTTTGGAATTCACACAGAAATGAAGCGCGTGGTATTGGTGGCTTGTTCTTTGATTATTTAAAAGAAACGGATGAATTTTCAATGGATGATAGATTCAATTTCGTGTCTGAAGTTGGAAACAGTTTTTTAGATTCATATGTTCCTATTGTTGAAAAAAGAAAAGAGATTTCATTTACAAAAGCAAATAAAGATTGGCAAGAAGTTCGAAGAGGGCGGTATGTAGAATTCAATTTAGTACATGATAGAGGTACTCTTTTTGGACTTAAAACAAATGGTAGAATAGAAAGTATTTTAATGAGTTTACCACCAATTGTTCAATGGAAATACAATCATCAACCAAAAGAAAATTCTGAAGAAGTCAAATTATTAAAAGTATTAGCAAAACCTAAAGATTGGGTTTAATTATGTAATTAGCATCTATCTACTTATAATGTGTGTTTATTTATTAAAAAAAACATTAAACACCTCTTTTTTTTAGTAAAACCTTAAAAACCTTCTTTTTATTTATTTATTTTTCAGCGCTAAAAAGATAAAGAAATCAACGATTTTTAGTATTTTTGCATTCTGTAAAATGGAGAGCAATGGCGAGATTTGAATTGAAGTTACCGAAAATGGGAGAAAGTGTTGCAGAAGCAACAATAACTTCTTGGTTAAAAGAAGTTGGAGATATCGTTGAATTAGATGAAACAGTTGTTGAAATTGCTACAGATAAAGTAGATTCTGAAGTACCATCTGAAGTAACAGGAACTTTAATAGAGGTTTTGTTTCAAAAAGATGATGTGGTCGCTGTTGGAGAAACAATTGCAGTAATAGAGGTAGAGGGAGAAGAAGCAAGCATAGAAGATACTACAGAAAATGACACGAATATACCAGATGAGCTACTAGCAGTTGAAAAAACAATAGAAAAGGCTGTTGAAGCTGTTTCTATTCCAATTGGAAAAACCTCTGATTCAGGTAAATTTTACTCTCCTTTAGTGAGAAATATTGCTCAAACAGAAGGCATCTCTATTTCTGAATTAGAAACAATTGCTGGCTCAGGAAAAGAGGGTAGAGTCACCAAAGTAGACATGCTATCTTACATAGAAAGTAGAAAAACAACGACTCAATCAATATCAAATTTAATTCCTACAAAAAATGAAATTTCAAACCAAGTTTATGAAACGACTCCTGAAGTGGTGCCTGTTTCTGTAAATGGTGGCGATGAAATTATTGAAATGAGTAGAATGGGTAAAATGATATCAAAACACATGATAGATTCTATTCAAACTTCTGCTCATGTGCAATCATTTATAGAAATTGATGTAACAAATGTTGTAAAATGGAGGGCTAGGGTTAAAGATGCTTTTTTAAAAAGAGAAGGGGCGAAATTGACTTTTACTCCCATATTTATGCAAGCAATTGCAACTACCATAAAAAAATATCCTTTAATTAATATTGCTATTGATGGTGATACCATCATTAAAAAGAAACATATTAATTTAGGAATGGCTGCTGCTTTACCTGATGGAAATTTAATTGTTCCTGTAATTAAAAATGCAGATCAGCTTAATTTAGTGGGCATGACCAAAGCAGTAAATGACCTAGCAAACAGGGCAAGAAATAATGCTTTAAAACCCGACGAAGTTCAAGATGGTACCTATACCGTTACCAATGTAGGTGGTTTTGGTTCTGTGATGGGAACACCTATTATAAACCAACCACAAGTTGCTATTCTCGCTTTGGGAGCCATTAGAAAAGTACCTGCAGTGATTGAAACCTCTGAAGGAGATTTTATAGGTATCAGACAAAAAATGTTTGTTTCCCATTCTTATGACCATAGAGTCGTAAATGGTGCTTTGGGAGGCCTATTTATTAAAACCCTAAAAGATATTATAGAAGCTTGGGATGTACACCAAGATTTTTAAAAATTCTTTCCTTTAAATATTGAAAACGCTTGGAATTTTTAAGCTTTTTTTTAGTTTTTATTTTCTCCCCTATTTTAGCATTTTTTCAAAGTACTAAAAGTTGTTTCTTGTAAGCTCTAAGTACAATTACAAACCATAAAAGATCGCAATAAGGAGTCTATATACCTCTTAAAACTTTAGGTACAAAGACGAATTAAGCTGTATATTTGCACCTAGAAATAAAAGATATGCGTACAAAAACCATCACAAAAAATAAGATCAACGTTGTTACTTTAGGTTGTTCAAAGAACATTTACGATAGTGAAGTGTTAATGGGACAGTTAAAAGCCAATGGGAAAAACGTTGTTCATGAAGACCCAGAAGATGATGGAAATATTGTTGTTATCAATACCTGCGGATTTATAGGGAAAGCAAAAGAAGAAAGTATTGATACTATTTTGCATTATGCGAAAAGGAAGGAAGCTGGTGAAATAGATAAAGTATTTGTTTCTGGTTGTTTAAGTGAACGTTATAAGCCAGATTTAGAAAAGGAAATTCCAAATGTAGATCAGTATTTTGGAACCCATGATTTGCCAAATTTATTAAAGGTTTTAGAAGCCGATTATAAGCATGAGTTAATTGGGGAACGTTTAACAACTACACCAAAACATTATGCATATTTAAAAATTGCTGAAGGTTGCGATAGGCCTTGTTCGTTTTGTGCTATTCCTTTAATGAGAGGAAAACACGTATCAACCCCTATTGAGGATATTATTATAGAAGCAACAAAATTAGCTGGAAAAGGAATTAAAGAAATCATGCTTATCGCGCAAGATTTAACCTATTACGGACTTGATATTTATAAGAAAAGAGCTTTAGCTCAATTGTTAGAAGCCTTAGCGAAAGTAGACGGAATTGAATGGATTCGTATGCATTATGCATTTCCTACAGGTTTTCCAATGGATGTTTTAGAAGTAATGAAGCGAGAACCTAAAGTATGTAATTATTTAGACATTCCTCTGCAACACATAAATACAGCGTTATTAAAGTCGATGAAACGTGGAACAACCCATGAAAAAACAACGGCGTTAATTCATAAATTTAGGGAGGCTGTTCCAGAAATGGCGATAAGAACGACCTTAATTGTTGGGTATCCAGGAGAAACAGAAGCCATGTTTCAAGAGTTGAAAGATTGGGTAGAAGAAATGCGTTTTGAACGTTTAGGTGCCTTTGAATATTCTCACGAAGAAAATACGGGAGCTTATGTTTTAGAAGACGATGTTCCTGCTGAAGTAAAATTTAAAAGAGTCAATGAAATCATGGAAGTTCAATCTCAAATTTCTTGGGAATTGAATCAACAAAAGGTGGGAAAAATCTTCAGGTGTTTGTTTGATCGAAAAGATGGCGAATATTTCTACGGAAGAACAGAATCTGATTCTCCAGATGTAGATAATGATGTACTCGTCGATGCAAAAGAACATTACATAAAAATAGGGGAATTTATAGAGATAGAAATCCATGAAGCGGGAGATTATGATTTGTATGGAACTCCTGTAAAATAATAATCCAAAAAGACAACAATTTAGTCAGTTTTTGAGCTGTATTAGATCCTGTCATTGATGAAACCCTTAGACATAACTTTGGAACCGCTTTTTCTTTAAGATTCAATTTTACTTCACGACGAAGTCGAAATTATTCGTATTTTTATCAAAAACTAATCAAACAAAATGAATTCTATTTTTATTGCTGATTGTTCTCAAAAAAATCTTATTTTTCATTGAATATGAAAGCAACACAGATTCCTTTTAAAACAACTGGATTTTTCTCTAAAACAATGTTAGATTATATAGAGAAGAAGGAATCTATACAACCATTTTATAATAACTTTCCTGATATTACTGGTTTTGGTAAGCAGATACAAGAGAAACAGCAGTCATTTCCTTTATCGTCAAGATTGGTATTGGTTGCTGCGTTAAAAAGGCAATATCAAAATTTTAAGATTTCTAAAAAAACAGATAAAAATATTCAAATTTTAAAAGAAAAAAATACCTTTACAATAACTACCGGCCACCAATTAAACCTATTTACAGGACCTTTATATTTTCTTTATAAAATTCTTTCTACGATTAATTTGTGTGAAGAATTATCTACAAAATTTCCAGAGAAAAACTTTGTACCCACGTATTGGATGGCAACAGAAGATCATGATTTTGAAGAAATTAATTATTTTAATTTTGAAGGAAAAAAAGTATTATGGGATAGAAAAAAAGGAGGGGCTGTTGGGCGATTTTCAACAAAAGGATTGGCAGCTGTTTTTGAAGTGTTTTCTAAACATTTAGGGAATTCTAAGAACGCATTATTTATTCAAAAATTATTTTCTGATGCGTATTTGAAACATGATAATTTAGCGAATGCAACGCGTTTTATTGTCAATGAATTGTTTGGTGAATATGGTTTGGTTATTATTGATGGAGATGATGCTAATTTAAAACAATTATTTCAGCCAATTATAAAAGACGAATTAGAAAACCAAACTTCTTTTAAAGCCGTTTCAAAAACAATTACAGATTTAGAGAAAAACTATAAAATTCAAGCAAACCCAAGAGCAATCAATTTATTTTATTTAGGCAAGGATTTTAGAGAACGTATTCTTTTTGAAGATGGAATTTACAAGGTAAACACGACCAAGATTACTTTCTCGAAAGCTGAAATTTTAAAAGAACTTGATGAAAATCCAGCCGTATTTTCTCCAAATGTAATTATGAGACCTTTGTATCAAGAGGTCGTTTTGCCAAACATTTGCTATGTAGGGGGGGGAGGAGAAATCGCATATTGGCTAGCTTTAAAAGAATATTTTGAAGAAGTAGCAATTCCATATCCTGTTTTGTTGTTGCGGAATTCTGTACAAGTAGTTTCAGAAAAACAAGGAAATAAATTGAAAAGACTCAAGATATCTTTTGAAGAATTATTTTTAAATCAACATGATTTATTATCAAAAAAAATAATTGAAAATGCTGACATTAAAGTTAACTTTGATGAAAAAATTCAATTCCTAGAAAAACAGTTTTCTGAATTGGAAGCGGTTGCAAAACAAACAGATATTTCTTTTCTAAAAGCGGTAAATGCACAAAAAAGAAAACAAGTTAAAGGCCTAGAGAATTTAAAAAAACGTTTTTTAAAAGCTGAGAAAAAAAGACAAAAAGAGTTGGTTGAAAGAATTATTCAACTTCAAAATGAGATTTTGCCAAACCAAAGTTTAGAAGAGCGGGAACGTAATTTTTCCGAATCTTATTTGAAGTATGGGACTTCTTATATAAAAGCGATAAAAGGTGCTTTAAAACCTTTGAAATTAGAGTTTACAGTACTAGAATTAGAATGAAAGAAAAAGGTTTACATCCAAAAAACAAATTTAATAAAGGGTATGATTTTGATGCGTTAATTCTCGTGAATCCATTACTAAAAGAGTTTGTTGCCAAAAACCAGTTTGATACTGTGACCATAGATTTTTCGAATCCTGAGGCTGTAAAAGAATTGAATAAAGCGTTATTGTTTTCTTTTGAAAAAATTTCAAATTGGAACTTCCCTGCGAAGAATTTGTGTCCACCAATTCCTGGACGTTTAGACTATATTCATTATTTGGCAGACTTACTTTCCTCTGAAGAAAATATCAAGATTTTAGATATTGGTACTGGGGCTACTGCAATTTATCCATTATTAGGAATTGCAACCTACAATTGGAATTTTGTTGCTACTGATATTGATTTAGATTCTTTAGATGTTGCCCAAGATATTATGGACGACAATAAATTTGATTCAAAAATTGAATTGCGTCAACAATTGAAAGAAGAACAAATTTTAAAAGGAATTTTAAAAGACGATGATTCTTTTTCTGCAACAATGTGTAACCCTCCTTTTTATAAGTCGGCAGAAGAAGCACAAGGAGCGAATGTTAGAAAATCTAGAAATTTAGGAAATAACGCCATTAGAAATTTTGCGGGAAATAATAATGAACTTTGGTATGTTGGAGGTGAAAAAGCCTTTTTGCATAATTATCTCTATGAAAGTTCTTTGTTTCCTAAAAGTAGTAAATGGTTTACAAGTTTAGTTTCTAAGAAAGAAAATGTAAAAAGCTTAGAAAAGTCTTCCAAGAAATTAGGAGTGCAAGAATTTAAAATCATTCCGATGCATCAAGGAAATAAAGTAACTAGGATTGTTGCTTGGAGGTTTCAGTAGGCAGTATTCAGTAGGCAGTATGCAGTCATCATCTGGCTTAAAAACACACAATAATCTGTGAAATTCGTAAAATTTGCGTCTTTTTTATCCGTGAAACTCTGTGCAATAATCAATTAAAAACCACATCATCAATTTTATATTTTTTACACACAAAGTGTAAAATAGTATAAACGAACATGTGAACAAAAACCAAGCAAACAAACGCATATATAGGAATTCCTAAGATTTGATAAGGCCAGTAATAGGTCCAAACGCCTAAATATATTGTAATTACTTCCCCAAAAGCAGGTAAGAGTAACGCCAAAATAATAGCTAAAATAACTTTGTTCTTTTGTGTTTTATGAGTTAGTAAAGGAATTAAATTCCGTTCCAGTTTATATAAATAATGGAAAGCAAGCATCCATGCAAAAGGCAACCATAAAGGCAATTGCCTTATCACTTTATGGTATTCCCAGTACCCCTTTGTTACTCCCCAGGTTTCGCCAACAATTCCTCCAAAACCAGTTAATAACATTCCAGCTAATAACAACCAATTTTTATGATTTTTTGGTTGAATGATTTCTTTGTAAATATTATGAAGAATTTTTATTGCAAGAACGATGGCTATTATAAAATCATATTCCTTCAAAATTCCGATAAAGACCCCAGCAACAAACAATTTTAAAATGCCTTTTAAAATTTCTTTTGAAAATTTCTTTTTGTTAGTGATCATTTTTTTTAGATGGGACCATTTATGGGGCAAGGATTATTTTATATGTAAGTCAAATATAAAAAAACCTTACCAGATAGGTAAGGTTTTCAATTTTTCGATTAAAATATATATTCTTATAAGTGAATTACTTCGTCATATGCATCTGCAACTGCTTCCATAACTGCTTCACTCATTGTTGGGTGTGGATGAATTGTTTTTAAAACTTCATGACCAGTTGTTTCTAATTTGCGCCCTAAAACTGCTTCAGCAATCATATCTGTAACTCCTGCACCAATCATATGACAACCTAACCATTCTCCATATTTTGCATCAAAAATCACTTTTACAAAACCATCAGTAGTTCCTGCAGCCGCTGCTTTACCTGATGCAGAAAAAGGAAATTTACCCACTTTTAATTCGTAACCAGCTTCAATCGCTTTTGCTTCTGTTAAACCCACAGAAGCAATTTCTGGAGTTGCATACGTACAACCAGGAACGTTTCCATAATCAATTGGTTCTGTATGTAAGCCTGCTAACTTTTCTACACAAGTAATTCCTTCTGCAGAAGCAACATGTGCTAATGCTTGACCGGGAACTACATCACCAATTGCATAATAACCAGGAATATTTGTTTGATAAAAATCGTTTACTAAAATCTTGTCTCTATCAACAATAATTCCAACATCTTCTAAACCGATATTTTCGATATTTGATTTGATACCCACTGCAGATAATAAAATATCCGCTTCTAATTTTAGTTCCCCTTTTTTCGTTTTCACTGTGGCAACAACCCCTTCGCCAGATGTATCAACAGCCTCTACAGAAGCATTTGTCATTACGGTTATTCCTGCTTTTTTAATAGATTTTTCAAATTGTTTTGAAATATCAATATCTTCTACAGGGACTAAATTTGGCATATATTCTACAATAGTAACTTCCGTACCCATTGTGTTGTAGAAATGCGCAAACTCTACACCAATAGCTCCAGAACCTACAACAATCATAGATTTTGGTTGACTTGGTAAGGTCATTGCTTTTCTGTATTCAATTACTTTTACACCATCTTGTGGTAAATTTGGTAATTCTCTAGAACGAGAACCCGTGGCAATAATAATATTGTCAGCACTGTATTCAGTGACTGTTCCATCTTCTGAAGTAACCGCAACTTTTTTACCCGTCTGCACTTTACCAAAACCATCAATGATATCGATCTTGTTTTTCTTCATCAAAAAAGCAACACCTTTGCTCATTCCATTTGCAACACCACGACTTCTTTTGATAACGGCATCAAAATCTTTATCGATCGCTTCCGCTTTCAAACCATATTGATCAACATGTTTTAAATAATCATATACTTGAGCAGATTTTAATAATGCTTTTGTAGGAATACATCCCCAGTTTAAACAAATTCCGCCTAAAGATTCCTTTTCTACAATGGCAACTTTAAAGCCTAATTGAGAAGCTCTAATTCCTGTAACGTATCCTCCAGGGCCACTTCCTATGATAATGATGTCGTATTTCATAATGCTATTTAAAGATTTAATATGAAAAGATTAAAAACCTTTTATTATTAATAGTTTATTTTAATTTTTTACAAATTTATTGATTCTAACGTTATGAATATAAAAATGAATCATTTTTTTTCACGCCTGACTGCCGCAGACACGTTTAAATGGCTTTCCGTTATATTTTCTTTTCCTACTAACCACTCCGTTACTACCTGTCAATCATTTCTACATTCTCTCAGGAACCTCAATTCCCAATAATAAAAATGCAGCTTTTATAGTACTGGCTACCTTTTCTGCCAATTGTACTCTAAATACTTTTTTATCTTGATTTTCTTCTCCTAAAATAGATACGTTTTGATAAAAAGAATTGAATTCTTTGACCAAATCATAGGTGTAATTCGCAATAATTGCTGGTGAATAATTTGCAGCTGCTTGTTGCACCATTTCAGGATAGATTTCCAATTGTTTTATTAATTCTTTTTCTTTTTCATGTAGTTCAATCGTTACTGATTTAGAATAATCAAAAGTTGCTTTTCTAATAATAGAACGAATTCTTGCATAGGTATATTGAATAAAAGGGCCTGTATTTCCTTGAAAATCTACAGAAGATTTTGGGTCAAACAAAATTCTCTTTTTTGGATCTACTTTCAAAATAAAATATTTTAAAGCCCCTAAGCCAATTGTTTTGTATAATTCATTCTTCTCTTGGTTAGAATATCCATCTAATTTCCCTAATTCTTCAGAAATAGCTTTAGCCGTTGCTGTCATTTCTATCATCAATTCATCTGCATCTACCACAGTCCCTTCTCTAGATTTCATTTTTCCAGAAGGTAAATCTACCATTCCATAGCTTAAATGATGTAATTGTTTTGCCCAATCAAAACCTAATTTTTTCAAAATTAAAAACAATACTTGGAAATGGTAATCTTGTTCATTTCCAACTGTATAAACCATGCCTCCAACATCTGCATAATCCTTTACACGTTGAATGGCTGTCCCAATATCTTGGGTCATATACACTGCGGTTCCATCAGAACGCAATACAATCTTTTCATCCAATCCCTCTTCCGTTAAATCACACCAAACAGCACCATCTTCTTTTTTGTAGAAGACGCCTTTTTCGATTCCTTGTGCAACCACATCCTTTCCTAATAAATACGTATTACTTTCATAATATAAGGTATCAAAATCCACTCCCATACTTTTGTAAGTAACATCAAAACCTTCATAAACCCAAGCGTTCATAGTTTTCCAAAGCGCAACAACCTGTGCATCTCCAGCTTCCCATTTTAGTAACATTTGTTGTGCTGCTAGTATAAGAGGTGCTTGTTTTTTAGCATCCTCCTCCGTTTTTCCTTCCGTAATTAATTGAGAAATTTCCTTCTTATATTCTTGATCAAATTTTACATAATAATTTCCAACCAATTTGTCACCTTTTAAACCTGAAGATTTTGGAGTCTCTCCATGACCAAACTTCTCCCAAGCTAACATTGATTTACAAATATGAATCCCTCTGTCGTTAATAATCTGTGTTTTGTAGACTTTTTTACCTGCAGCTTTTAAGATTTCTGCAACAGCATATCCCAATAAATTATTACGAATATGCCCTAAGTGTAAAGGTTTATTGGTGTTTGGTGATGAGTATTCTACCATCATGGCTTTTTCCTCCATTTTTGGAGCCACAAAACCATACGATGAATTTGAATAGATCGTATTGAAGAAACTTGTGTAAAATGCATCATCAACCACTAGGTTTAAAAAGCCTTTTACAACGTTGTAATTTGTAATTTCAGAAACATTTGCTACAATATATTTTCCTAAATCTTCTCCAATTTGAACAGGATTTCCTTTTTTGTAACGCAATAAAGGAAATACAACAACAGTGATATCTCCTTCAAATTCTTTTCTGGTCGCTTGAAATTCTACCGTTGGAATTTCTATATTATATATCGCTAAAAAACCTTCTTTAATGTTGGTTTCTATGATGTTTTGTATCTTCATTTAATCTTGAAAAATTGAAATACAAAACTACATTTTTTTATTTGTTTTTTTGAAGGATTTTTGGTTAAGAATAATTGTATTTTTGCAGTATGGAAAAACGCTTGGAACAACTCCCAAAATTAGCTAAAGAAGCGAAGAAAGAAAGCCTCAAATACTTTGCAAATGTAAAAAAAAGAGTCCCCAAAAACTTTGATTATGTTGTGCAAGAGATCCATGATGCTGAGTTTAAAAAGACAGATTGTTTAGATTGTGGAAATTGTTGTAGAACTACAAGCCCCATTTTTACAGAAAAAGATACGGAGCGCATTGCTAAGCATTTAAAAATGAAAGTAGCTGCGTTTAATGATCAATATTTAGAAAGAGATGAAGACGATTTTATGGTGTTAAAGACAGCACCTTGTTCTTTTTTTGATGCATCGGATAATAGCTGTTTTATTTATGATGTTCGCCCAAAAGCATGTGCAGAATACCCACACACAAATAGAAAAAAGTTTATAAATATTTCTGATTTAACGGTTGCAAATACAGCAGTTTGCCCTGCAGCGTATGCGATAGTAGAAACCTTAAAAAAGACGCTACCTATGGTTTCTAAAGTCAAAAAGAGAAGAAACTAGGTGCAGTATGTTAAATATATCTAAAAAAGAGTTTTTATAAAGATTTTGGCACATTACTTGCCATTATAAAACAGGAGGACAACCTCATAAACTGTCTTTTTTTGTATGTTATTTAATTTAGTTAATTCATAAAAGCCATCTTGTAAGAGATGGCTTTTTAGTTGTTGGTTTTTTATGGAGTGACTTTACAATTTTGTCCTAAAATATATTTTTTAAAGTTGATTGGATTAAAAAGAGCATACTATTTTTTACTTAAGCAAACTTAATCACTTTTGAAGGCTGAATTTTTGTGATGATATAAGAAGGGATAATGAGGATTGCAAATGAGATGATTAATGTACCAATATTAAGTAATAGAATATAGGTAAAAGAAATGTAAACAGGCATTGTTGTTACATAGTATGTTTCAGGGTTCAGAGTGATTATTTTAAAATAATGCTGGATAAAAATGCCGGACAGTCCGACAATATTTCCCCAAAAAAGTCCTTTGACAATAAGGTAACTTGCGTTGTATAAAAATATTTTTCGGATGCTGGTGTTTGTGCTTCCCAATGCTTTTAAAATACCAATCATTTGTACGCGTTCTAAAATTAAAACGAGTAGGGCAGTGATCATATTGATGCTAGCAACGAGGACCATAATGGTAATAATAAACCACACATTATTGTCAAAAAGTTGAATCCATTCAAACACTGTAGGGTAATTGTCCAAAATTGTTTTGCTATTTAAAGTAGCACCAATTTGACTATAAATTTCTGCCCCTTTTACTTCAATCTCATCAAAACTTTCTAAAATGACTTCAAAACCACCAACTTCATTTTCTGACCATTTGTTTAGGTTTTGCACTTCTCTAAGATCCCCTATCATCATCGTTTTGTCGAATTCGGCAAAACCAGAATTGTAAATTCCAACAATTGTATATT
>Ga0209198_1000028_pt1 | contig 141152 bp, 119 predicted proteins | sample COGITO_mtgs_1105_2_FD_184804 | JGI IMG/M metagenome (GOLD analysis project Ga0209198, IMG submission 184804) | Pelagic marine microbial communities from North Sea - COGITO_mtgs_110519 (SPAdes) (version 2) | ecosystem: Environmental > Aquatic > Marine > Epipelagic ...
GCAATCATAGCAATGGTTAAAGGAACTAAAGCAGAAACGGTTATAAAAATACTCCATAAAATTCCGATAAAACACAGAAAAAAAGTAAAAGAAGTAACCTTAGATATGGCTGGTAATATGGGACTTATTGTAAGAAAATCATTCCCTAACGCTACTTTGGTTATAGACCGTTTTCATGTTCAAAAATTAGCATTAGACGCCTTACAAGAAATAAGAATAAAGCATCGTTGGGAAGCAATAGATGCAGAAAATGATGCCATAGAAAACGCTAGAAATAAAAACTTAAAATACAGTCCAGAATTACTATCAAATGGAGATACACTAAAACAATTATTAGCCAGAAGCAGGTATTTACTCTATAAAAATAGTAACAAATGGACTGAAAAACAACAACAAAGAGCAACTATATTATTTGAAAAATATCCTGACATAGAAAAAGCATATAAGTTATGCCAGAACCTTTCTTGGATATTTAATAATACAAAAGATAAAACTTCTGCCCTAATAAGACTCGCTAAATGGGATGAAAAAGTAAGACAATCTAAATTTAAAAGTTTTAACACAATTGCGAGAACAATGTCTATATTTATAAAAATATACTTAACTATTTTGACAATCGAAGTACAAATGCTTCAGCGGAATCTTTTAATGCTAAAATAAAAGCTTTTAGAGCACAGTTTAGAGGGGTTAGAAATATAGAATTCTTCCTTTTTAGACTAACTAATATTTTTGCCTAATACTAAAATCCCACAACTTTATGTCTTGATCCCTAGTTACTAAATATGTAACATCTGTAATGAAGGGAATCCATACAAAAAGAAAAAAGGCAGTGATAAAAAATCACTACCTTTAGTATATTAATTCTGTAACGCTATTTCAGGACGTCACATATTTATACCCAAAAATCTCAAGCTAAAAAAACATACTAAATTTGAAGTATTATTTTTTGTGTAAACTCAACAGTTTTTCCAACTTTAGCATTTGCTATAAATTTAAATATTGAAACCTGACATTCTACTTTTTCTACATCATCACTTTGAAAGGCCTGGACTACCTAATGCAACAAAGAGAATACTGATAATAAATATTTAAATTTTTTCATTTGTGGAAATATTAATTTTACCAACCTTGAGTCTGTTTTAAGGTAGTATTTACACCTAATTCTTGTTCTGGTATTGGTAAAATATAATGTTTAGTAATGTCAAAGTCATTATAACCATCAAAATAGCTAAACGAGGAATTTATACCATTTTTTCTTATTTCTCTGACTATAGGTTCATCTCCACTCTCTGGAATTCCATCTGCACCTAAATTTGGTTCACCATAAGAAGTCCAATCATCATTGATAAAATTAAAACTTGCGGCTAAAGTTTCCATAGTTGTTTTGGTTTCATTAACTTTTTGTTCTAAAATACCCCATCTTACTAAATCGTATTTTCTATGCCCTTCAAAACATAATTCTAACAAACGTTCTTCTTGAATTAATTCGTCTGTAATTGTTGTCGCTGAAGAAATAGGTGTTGCATTTGCTCTATTTCTTATTCTATTCACAGCAGCTTTAGCTAAAGTAGAACCTGGATTTATTTTATTTTCAGCTTCCGCATATATTAATATCACATCAGAAAGTCTTAGCACAGGCCAATGATGAGAGCCATAACTTGTGTTTGAATTGTTTGGCTCTAATTGTCTTCGATATTTAGACGGAGGGTATAAAAATTGATTGTTAATTGTACTTAATTGACAATTATTATTTCTTTTGTTAAAGTAAGGGAAAATGTTCCAAAATCCTCTTTCATCATTAGGATCTGATCGGTATTTTTGAGTTAAGGTTATAGTTGCAAATGTAAGTGCAAAACCTTTACCACACCCTTCATCATCTATTTTCATTCCAAAAGTAGAACCAAGTTTTGAAGATTGCCTAGAATCTAGGTTGGCAAAAGAAAAACCAACTTGAAATAACATTTCTTGTTTTTCATACTTACCCATAGCTAACTGATTAAACACATCTTCATAACTTGAATTTAGATTATGGTATGAATCATCAATTACTTTCTTACTCCATTCTCTAGCTTTTTCATAAGCACCTGCTTCTTTAAATGGCTCACTTGCCATATACAAATAAGCTCTAGCTAATAAGCCTCTTGCAGATGATTTATTAGCTCTCCCAGAGACAGAGGTTGCTGCTTCTGGCAGAAATTGTTCTGCAATTTCTAGATCTTTGACTATTTGCTTGTAAACATCAATCCCTGCTGTTCTTGGTAATAATTGCTTATTTGTTTCTTCTAAAGGCATCGGTATTCCTTCAGAACCTCCAAATGCTTTCTGAACATCAAAATATAAGAAAGCTCTTAAAAAAAAAGCATCTGCTAAAAACTCCTGTTTATTTTTCTCTTCTATGTCAGATTTTTTTAATCCTACAATTAATGTATTAGTTGCCGAAATACCTTCATAATAGCTTGCCCATATATTTCTTAATTCTGGATCTGTAACTGTAAAATTATTTTTTCGAATATCAGCGATCCCATTTCTATTGTAATGCCCTTCATCAGTAAAATTAGTTGGATAATGAGCATTAATTACAGCATTTCTATACACACCAACAACACGGCTATAAGCACCAGCTAAACCTGCTAAGGCACCAGACTCAGAATTGTATAAAGTTTCTGGAGTTATATTATCATTTTGTGCTATCTCTAATTGTTCGTCGCAGCTTTGAAACAAAAGAGCGGTATAGATTACTGCAAATATTATTTTAATTTTCATGACTTGTATTTTTTAAAATGAAAGATTTAAACCAAGACTCATAGTTTTCTGTTTTGGATATGCTGAGTAATCTATCCCTGGAGTAAGCAGTGATCGACTAACAGAAACCTCAGGATCATAACCAGAATAATTGGTCCAGGTTATAAGGTTTTGTGCAGAAAGGTATATTTCTACTCTGCTCAATTTTAATTTCTCTAAAGCGTCTTTAGAAAAATTATAAGAAAAATTTATTGTTTTCAATCTGATAAAAGAACCGTCTTCAATAACTCTAGATGATATATCTTCAAAACCTTGTCCACCTGCTCGATGCATATCTGTATTTTGGTTTTCTGGAGTCCACCTATTAAGTGTAGTTGCTAACTGGTTTTGACCCGAAATTCCTATATTTTCTAATACTAATCGGTTTGCATTTAACACATCATTCCCATAAGACCATTGTAAAAAAGTACTCAATTCGAAATTTTTATAACTAAACGTATTCCCTAAGCCACCATAATGCTTTGGCAAAGCATTACCAATAATCGTTTTATCTTCTCCAGTTATTTTTCCATCTCCATTTAAATCTTTGTATTTTTCATCTCCTGGCTGATGCATTTTATAACTCGGTTGTGACGCTAATAATGTATGTGTTGAGGCATTAGGATCATAATTTTGAAAATCATCAATTTGATAAACCCCATCAGAGACATATCCGTACATATTTCCTAATGATTCTCCTTCCTGAACAATAAACTGATTTGAACTTAATCTAGAATAATAATTTGGACGTCCAAAAATAGGTTTGCTTTCTGGTAATGATTCTATAATATTTTGATTAAAAGAAATATTAAAATCTGTAGTCCATTTAAAGTTTTTAGAAGATACATTTATTGTGTTTAAACTAATTTCCAGCCCCCTGTTTCTAACATGCCCTGAATTAGTCCAAATAGTTGAAAACCCTTGAGACAATGCTGCATCGGAATTTATAAGAAGGTCTTTAGTGTCTTTTTGATAGGCTTCAACAACTAGTGAAACTCTATCATTTAAGAATCCAAAATCGACACCTAAGTTAACCTGTTCTGTAGTTTCCCAAAATAAATTTGGATTGGCTCCAAAACTAGTAGGACGCTGCCCTTGAACTGTTTGTCCGTTATAAAAGTAAGAAGCATTACTATCTGTTAAAAAATCAAACCTAGCTGTTCCAGGAATTCTATCGTTACCTGTTTTACCATAACCAACTTTAAATTTTAATTGAGAAAATACATTTAAATTTTCCACAAACGATTCTTCATGAGCGTTCCAAGATACAGCTGCAGAAGGGAAATACCCTATGCGATTTTCTTCTGGAAATTTAGAAGATCCATCTCTTCTAATTGATGCCGTTAACAAATACTTGCCTTTATAAGCATAATTAACTCGCCCTAATAATGAAAAGACTCTAGATTCATCACTTCCATGAATATCGTTCGAATCATTTAAAGTCCCACCATCTATTGAGTTTATACCCAAACCTTCTAAATACTGAGGAATGTCTATAGAACGAACAAGTGTTCTCGAAAATTTATTAATATTTAATGTGACTCCTAATAAAGCATCAATAGAGTGATCGTTAAACTTCTTTTTATAATTTAATGTATTGACAGTAGAGAAATTGTTCCATGTTTGGTAATCTATAGAACCATTAATACCATCAATTTTATTAACAAGCCTACCATATACTGTTCTACTATTATTAAATGTACCTGTGTTTCTAAATTGTCTATTAAAACTAGCTTTAGTATCTAGTTTTAAATTTGGGGTTAATTTATAATTTAACCTTAAATTGGTTATAAATTGGTCATTTTCACGACGTCTATATTCATTATTTAAAGAGACTATTGGATGCCAAACCACAATATTTATTAAATCGAACTCACTGCTTACATCGCTTAACGGATCAAAACCATCTTCATAAACTTCAAATTTATTTGCTACATTGTTATAAGTTATCAGGTTTCTTAAAAAAGAATATGATGATGTACCTTTTGTATCTAAACCATCTTGTTTCGTACTAGAATAAAGCACATCTATTGTCGTGCTTAATTTATCATTTACTTTGTGGTTTAAAGTAAAGCGTCCATTTAATCTACTATATTCCGAGTTTAATAACACCCCTTGATCCTCAACAGCGTTAATAGACCCATTAAATCTTGTTTTATCAGTACCACTTGATATATTCAGCTTATGGGTTTTAGAATAGGCTGTTCTAAAAGCTTCGTCTTGCCAATTTCTTCCTTTTACGCCTTTATAATCTTCTAACCCCCCTACTTGAACAGAATTCCCTAAATTTTCATCAAAAACTGAAAAATACCTGGCAATTGTATTAGCTTCATTAATTTCTAAAGATAATTTTATAAAATCATAAGGTTCTAAAACGTCTAAGGTTTTTGAAACTTCTTTTACATCGAAACGTGTTTGATAAGTAATTTTTGTTTTTCCAACCTTAGCTCTTTTAGTGGTAATTATAATAACACCATTGGCACCACGGACTCCATAAATTGCTGTTGCCGATGCATCTTTTAAGACACTCATAGACTCAATATCTGAAGGATCGACAATGCCTGGATTAAAATTATCTACAATAAAACCATCTAAAACATATAAAGGCGAGTTATCACCATTTACCGTATTACCTCCCCTAATCGTAATACTTGCCTCCCCCCCTGGCTCTCCTCCTCCAGCACTCACTTGCACACCAGCTACACGACCTGCTAATGCTTGGTCGAAATTAGCTACTGGTGCTTCTTGCAACTTATCTATTTTAACAATTGCCACCGAACCCGTTAGATCTTTTTTCTTTACAGAACCATAACCAATAACAACTATTTCATTCAAGTTTTCTACATCTGGTATTAACTTAATATTTATTATATCTTCCTTACCAATACCTTTTACTACTGATTTATATCCTAAATAAGCGAAAGTTAGAGAAGAGCCTACTTTTACTTTGATAGAATATATCCCATCAAAATCTGTAGAAACACCATTTAGGGTCCCTGTTTCTGCCACAGAAACTCCAGGTAAAGGCGATCCAAATTCATCAGTTATAATTCCAGAGACTGTTTTTACCTGTCCGAAGATAGTTGTGCTCAACATACTAAATAAAAACATAAAGAAAACAACCCTATTATTCACTTTTGATTCATTAAAAAGTTTAAAATGATTTTTCATTCTTAAAATTATTTCGGTTTAAATTTCACCCTAAAGGTACGCCACTATTAAAAAAAATAGAGGTGGGTAAATACTCTTTGAAGCGGGATTATTTGTTCAAATTTAGGGTAAATATCTATAATTAAAGTAAATATGAAGAGTTGGAAAGATTTAATCTAATTTATCCTCTAAATTAATCTCAGATATTTCGTGTGAATTATTTATTCTATATTGAGATGGTAGTTCATTAAATAATTTTTTAAATATTTTTCTAAAGTGTTTTAAATCGTTAAAACCAAGATCATAAGCTATTTCAGAAATCGTTAATTTTGTTTGAGCAATTAATTGTGCAGCTCTTTTTAGTTTGATGGTTCTAATAAATTCAGTAATAGATTGACCTGTTAACGCTTTTAACTTTCTGTACAAAGCAGAACGACTCATTCCTAATTCTGATATAAAATCGTTAATCGTAAACTCTGAGTTCTGCATGTTTTCTTCTATTAGAGCAATACTCTTCTTTAAGAAAATTTCATCGACAGAAGTTATCTCTAATTCTTTAGGCTCTAAAATAATGTCCTTTTTAAACTTTTTAATGAAATTTTGTCTTGTTCTTAAAAGATTCGTTATCCTGTATTCTAAAACACTTACATCAAAAGGTTTTGCTATGTAGACATCTGCACCAGTTTTAAAACCTTCTTTTTGTGATTCATCAGAAGTTTTAGCCGTTAATAATACTACTGGTATATGACTAGTTATAATATTTGTTTTAATTTTTCTACATAATTCTACGCCATCCATAATTGGCATCATTACATCACTAATAATTAAATCAATCGTATTCTTTTTTGCAATTTCTAATGCTATTTGTCCATTTTCTGCTTCTAAAATAAAGTAATTATCTTCAAAAACCTCATTTATAAAAGACCTAACATCTGCATTGTCGTCTACTATTAATAAGGTAGGATCATCTGTCTGCTTTACTTTTTTTATACCCTCATCAATCTTTGTAGTTTCTTTCAAGAAATATTTAGAAGCGTCTTCATATATATTTAACTCATCAATTTCATTTGATTCTTGAATGATTTGATCCATATTTAAATGATCTTTACCAAAAGGCAGTAAAATTACAAATTTAGTTCCTTTTTTTTGTTTGCTTTTTAGGCTGATACTTCCTTTATGTAACTTTATCACACTTTTTGCTAAAGCTAAACCAATACCAGTACCAGTACGTGAATTATGATCTCTTTCTATTTGATAAAATCGATCAAAAACATATTTAATATTCTTTTCAGGAATTCCTTTTCCATTATCTTTAATTTCTATTTTAACAAATTGATTTTGATTTTTTAAAACTGTAGAAACTTTAATTTTTATTGCTCCATTGTCGGGAGTAAATTTAAAGGCATTAGATAATAAATTAAAAAACACTTTTTTAAGATTAACTATATCAAACCATATATTTATTTGATTATCTGATTTTTTAAATGAGTAGTCTATTTGTCTATAATTTGCTAATTCTTCAAAAGATCCTTTTATATTTTCTAAAAAAGAAACAATATTATTTTTAGAGGCTTTTAATTTTAAGTTACCCGATTCACTTTTTCTAAAATCTAATAGCTGATTTATTAATTGTAACAACACACTAGCATTTCTATACATAGTTTGATGCTGTTCTTGAATAAAACGGCTTCCATCTTTCTTTTTAATCATCCTTTCTAGAGGACCTATTATTAATGTTAATGGAGTTCTAAAATCGTGAGAAATATTTGTAAAAAGATTTAATTTTAAACGATTTAATTCTTTTATTTTTGTTTTATCTAGACGCTCCTGTTTTAATTCGTTTTTTTCAGAAATTCTTAATAAACTGTATTTTCTTATTAAAAATAATGCACCAGTAAAGAATAATAAATAGCACAAATATGCCCACCAGGTTTTCCAGAAAGGAGGTTTAATTTTAACTTTTACAGATTGTCCTTTTTCATTAAATAAACCATCACTATTAGATGCTTTCACCTTAAATGTATAATTACCAGCGTCTAAATTTGTGTAGGTTGCAGATTTTTCATTCCCTATATAGTTCCAACCCTTATCAAAACCTTCTAACATATAAGCATATTCGTTTTTATCGGGTTGCGAATAACTTAATGCTATAAAATTAAAACTAAATACATTTTGATTATGTGTTAATGTTATTTCCTTTTCAATTATTGTTCCAGATAAAAAAGGTTTGTTATTGACAGAAATTGAGGTAACATAAACTGGAGGAATAAAGGCATTCTCTTCAACTTTATCTGGATTAAAAAAAACAAGTCCATTTGTACTACCAAACATTAACTCTTTGTTTTTTAATTTAATTTTAGAGTTATAGTTAAACTCGTTACTGATTAGTCCGTCAGAAACATCAAAATTTTTAAATTGACGCGTTTCTAAATTATACCTACTTAATCCTTTGTTTGTGCTAAGCCATAAGTTGTTGTAATTATCTGGAAGAATGGCATAGATAACCTCGTTTGGCAACCCTTCTTCTGTACCATATCGAATACTTTTTTCAGTTTCTTTATTGTAACAATACAAACCATCTCCTTCTGTACCTATCCAAATATTTTTAGAAGCATCTTCATAAGCACTGAGCGTTATTGTTGTATTTTCTGCCGCTACTTTTTCGTTTTTAAATTTTATGTGAGTTATTTTTTTTGTGTCGACATTAATTTTTGCCAAACCTTTATTTCCTGAAATTAATAAAATATTTTCATTGTTAGCTTTTGAGATGTTAAAAACAAAATTGCCAACTAAAGAGCTTGCATCTTTAACTCTTAGGAAGGTTTTACTTTTTACATCTAGCATATTTAGTCCTCCACCAGAAGTACCAATCCAAATATTTTTATTGTAATCTTCGAGCAATGCAATAATTCTATCATTACTTAAACTCAGAGAATCATTTATATTTCTTTTATATTTTTTAAAATTAAACGGTCTCTTCGAAGGATCTAAAAAATTCAGACCACCATCATGGGTTCCAATCCATAAGTTACCTTCTTGAGTTTTTATAATGGATTTTATATTATTGGCACTAATACTATTCGAATTATTTTTATTGTGCGTGTAATATTTAAATTTTCCTGTTTTCTGATCTAAAAAATTTAAACCTCCACCTTCTGTACCTATCCATAAATTACTTGAAGTATCTTCTGTTATAGAACTAATTACTTTATAATTTAATTTGCTATTATTTGTACCCGCAGAATAGTTCTTAAAAAGGTCAAAACTTCTATCATAATAATTTACACCACCAGAATAAGTTCCTATCCAAACATCTCCCTTTGTATCTCCAATAATACTAAAAATAGAATTCTGACTTAAACTATTTGAATCGTTTTCATCGTGTACATAATTAGTTATAGTACTTTTTTCTTTATTAATAATGTACAATCCATTGTAAGAACCAACCCAAAGGTTTCCAAAAACATCTTGATGAATTGTTCTTACTTCTGAAGTTATTGAAGAAATGTTTTCTGAAATTATTTTAAAGTGTTCAAACTCATTTTTTTTCTTATTAAATATAGCTAAACCATCTCTATAACCTAACCAAATATTCGTGTTTTTATCCTCATAAATAACGGGAATATAATTTCTAGTAGATTCTCTTCTTTGAGTTTCAGGGTAGAAAAAATGTTTAAATTCATTTTTTTGAGTATTATGAACCGTAATATTTTCTCTGTTACAAATCCATAAATCATTGTTTTTAGTAACGAACAATGATCGAATTTGATTATTCAGTGCGTTTTTGCTAGTATTTTGAATATAGTCTCCTTTACCAGTAATTGTATTAAATTTCTCTAAACCTCTATTTGTACCAATCCATAAATAATCCTCTTTTGCATTAGCTATACTCCAAATTTCGTCATCAATTAAACTCTTAGTATCTTTTGAATGTTTAAATCGCTTAAAATTATCTTCATGAGGTATGTATTTGTTTAATCCATTATTGGTGCCAATCCAAATATTGCCTTTTTTATCCTCAAATAAAAACTTAATATAACTGCTACTAATACTGTTTTTATCTTTAAGATTATATCTATATGTTTTAAATGTATGACCATTATATTTATTTAAACCATCTCTAGTTCCAAACCACATATACCCATTAGAATCCTGAAGAATACATAAAACAGAACTTTGAGACAAACCTTCTGTTAAAGAATATTCTTTAAATTTTAATAACCTATTATTGTCAGAAAAGTCTTGAGCAACAAAAAAATATGATGCTAAGAAAAAAGTTAAAAAAAATAAGTTGTTTTTTAAATTCATCTTTATTGAAAAAGTTAACAGTATTAGACACTTATTAAAACCTAAATACAATAGTGTATTTAAGTTACCTCATGGAAGATTTACGCTTAATTAAATTTGTTTTAATAATAATAGTTTCGTGTGAATTTTTTATACTTTCATTAGATACTTTATCTAAAAGTAAACTTGTAGCTGCGGTACCAATTTCTAAGCCAGATTGATTTATCGTTGTTAAAGCTGGTTCTATTACAGATGAAATAGAATCGTTACTAAAACCTACTATTGCGATGTCTTCAGGTATTTTTATGTGTAATGTTTTTAAATGTTTAATCGCTCCAATTGCCACGACATCATTAGCGCAAAATAAACCATCTATTTTATAAGGTAAAGCGAACATTTTTTTTACATTTTCTGCTCCATCTTTTTCCATTAGACTAGAAGAAATTACCAATTCTTTTCTAAACGGAATGTTGTGTTTTTCTAAAGCTAATTTATACCCTTTAAATCTATTTTTATAAATTTCTAAATTTTGAGGTCCAGAAAAATGAGCGATATTTGTACTTTTTTTCTCTATTAAATGTTCAACAGCTGTAAAAGCAGCGTCAAAATCATCAATAACAACATTACTGTTTCCTGGAATCTTGCAATGCCTATCAAAAAAAACATAAGGTATGTTTCTTTGCTTCAATCCTTTTAAATGATTGTAGTTTTTTGTTTCCATTGAAATAGAAATTAAAACACCATCAACTCTGTTGGCTAATAACGTATCTAAAATACCTTGCTCTCTTTCTAAGCTCTCTAAAGACTGACAAATAATTACATTATAACCTGCTTTATAAGCGGTTTCTTCAATCCCTGCAATGGCAGAAGAGAAAAAATGTCTTGAAATCCTAGGAACAATTACTCCTAAAGTAAATGTTTTACTTTTTCGTAAATTAGAAGCTAAATGATTTCTTTGATACCCTAATTCAGCTGCTTTTTCAAATATTTTATCTTTTGTTTTTTTTGCAACTCTAGAACTATTGTTTAGCGCTCTTGAAACAGTAGAACTGTTTAGGCCTAAAATATTAGCAATATCATGTATCGTTACTTCGTTATTATCCATTTTTAAAAATGCGTTCTAACTTATTAATTATAATATTTTGATGTGAAACTAAGCATAATATTCTCTCTATCAAAAAGCAAATATAAAAATATTAAAATACAATCGATTGTATTTTAATATTTTTTTCATACTTTTGTCCAAGAATTAAAAAAACACATTCATTTTAAATAGAAAATACAACTATGAAGACAAGCTATAGCACAAGGTATGCTGCATCTCCTAAAGATGTTAAAAACTATGATACTACAAGGATTCGAGAAGAGTTTTTAATAGGTAATTTAATGGAACATGATAAAATAAATTTAGTTTATTCGCACTATGATAGATATATCATTGGAAGCGCTGTTCCAACAAAATCTTCTTTAAAGCTAGAAACAATAGATGCTCTAAAAGCAGAAAGTTTTTTAAACAGAAGAGAGTTAGGAATTATTAATATTGGACAAACAGGAACTGTTCTTGTAGACGGGACAGCTTATATTTTAGAGCATAAAGAAGCATTATATGTTGGGAAAGGAAACAAAAACGTAGAATTTTCTAGTAAATCTTCAGAAAACCCAGCCATGTTCTATTTAAACTCAACACCTGCTCACAAAGCTTTTCCTACCAAAAAAATTGGAAGAGATGATGTTGAAACTGTAGAATTAGGTTCTACAGAAACTGCAAACGCAAGAACATTAAGAAAATACATTGTAAATAGTGTTGTTAATGTTTGTCAATTACAAATGGGAATGACAACAATAAAACCAGGAAGTTCATGGAATACAATGCCCGCACATGTTCATGATAGAAGAATGGAAATCTATTTCTATTTTGAAGTTCCGGAAGACCAGGCAGTATGTCATTTTATGGGGGAACCAACAGAAACAAGACACATTTGGATGGGTAATAACGAAGCTATAATTTCTCCACCTTGGTCAATTCACTCTGGTTCTGGCACAAGTAGTTATTCTTTTATCTGGGGAATGGCAGGTGAAAATTTAGATTATGGTGATATGGATCATTGTAAAATTAACGAATTAAGATAAAAAATAAAAAGATGTCAATTAACTTATTTGATTTAACAGGGAAAGTAGCACTAGTAACAGGCGCAGTTCATGGGTTAGGAATGGCTATGGCCAAAGGTTTGGGAAATGCAGGTGCAACAGTTGTTGTAAATAATTATTCTCAAAATGCTTTGGACGAAGCTGTTGCTGAATACAAAGCTTCTGGTTTAAATGCTTACGGTTATGTCTTTGATGTAACAGATGATAAAGCTGTAGAAGCAGCTATTGCAACCATAGAAAAAGAAGTTGGTCCTATAGATATATTAGTAAACAATGCTGGTATTATCAAAAGAACACCAATTGTAGAAATGGAAACAGCCGATTTTAGGCAAGTGATTGATGTTGATTTAGTTGGGCCTTTTATTGTTTCTAAATACGTTGCAAAAGGAATGATTGAAAGAGGTGGTGGTAAAATTATAAACATCTGTTCTATGATGAGCGAATTAGGTAGAGATACTGTAAGTGCTTATGCTGCTGCAAAAGGTGGTTTAAAAATGTTGACTAAAAGTATGGCTACAGAATGGGCTAAATTTAATATCCAAACAAACGGAATTGGTCCAGGATACTTTGCAACAAGTCAAACTGCTCCAATTAGAGTAGATGGTCATCCTTTTAATGAATTCATTCTTAAAAGAACTCCTGCTGCACGTTGGGGAACACCAGAAGATTTACAAGGGGCTGCAATATTTTTAAGTTCTAAAGCAAGTGATTTTGTAAACGGACATGTAGTTTATGTAGATGGTGGTATTTTAGCTACTATTGGTAAACCTGCAAACGAATAATAATAAACTTTATAGAGAATACATAAAACCTGTCTTTTTTTTTAATCTGACAGGTTTTAAAGTTTTTGATTTAAAAATAATAAATAATGAATACTATTAAAACACTTTCTTTTTTAATAATTGTATCTCTTTTATTTTCTTGTAATAAAAGAAAAAAAGCTACAATAATTACTGTGAAAAATTCGCTAGGTTTTGAGCGTTCTTTTGAAACTATAGAAATTCAAAAAACATCACTAAATGTTATTGATTTTAATTCAGTAGGAATAAAGGATATAAAAACAGGCAAACTTCAGGTAACTCAATTAGTAGATATTGATGGAGATGGTTCTATGGATGAAATCTTATTTCAACCAAAAGTGGCCGCGAATTCTGAAGCAAATTTTGAAATTGTAACAATTACCGAAGCAGAAAAACCAAAAACTAAAGATTTATGTTATTCTCGTTTTGTACCAGAAAGAACAGACGATTATACTTGGGAAAATAATAAAGTTGCTTTTCGTGTTTTCGGCCCAGTAGCTCAAAAAATGGTTGAAAACAAAGTTCCAGGAGGCACTTTATCCAGTGGTGTAGACGCTTGGTTAAAAAGAGTAGAATATCCTATAATTAACAAATGGTATAAAGAATTTACAGACGGAGTTGGAACTTATCATGAAGATACAGGAGAGGGTTTAGATAATTTTCATGTTGGTGTAAGTAGAGGTGTTGGTGGTATTGCTGTTAAAATTGATAATGTATTTCACTTTTCTGAAAATTACACAAAATGGAAAACCATAACTACGGGACCAATTAGGACAAGTTTTTATTTAGAATATGAAGATTGGGATGCAGCTGGAAATAAAATTAAAGAATCTAAAGAAATCAGTTTAGATTTAGGAAGTAATTTTTCTAAATTTTCAACAAATATAGAAGGAACAAACCAAATTTCAGCAGGTTTAACTTTGCATGAAAAAGATGGTGAGGTTTCTGGAAATGATGAAAATGGATGGGTTAATTATTGGCAACCTCATGCAGATTCTGAAATTGAAACGGCTATTATTGCAGACAAAAAAACTTTTATTGGCTACGAAAAATATAATATTGAAATAAAAGATTTAAGTAACGCATATGTACATTTAAATGTGATTAATAATAAAGTAACATATTACGCAGGTTTTACTTGGAAAAAGAGCAAACAGTTTACATCTAAAAAAGATTGGGAAAATTATTTGAATCGGTTTTCTAAACAGATTAATAATAGGTTAGAAGTAATTATAAAATAACTACTTCAATTTTTACTAAAAAAGGGATTGTATGCATACAATCCCTTTTTTAGTATCAAAGTTATTGAAAACTATTTCTTTAATAATTTGAAATCTTTAGAAATACCATCTCCAATTAGTTTTAAAAAGTAGATTCCTTTTGAAACATTTCTTAAGTTAGTTTCTATAGTTACTTTTTCTAATCCTTGTATGTTTTTTGATAAAACAACTCTTCCAAGAGAATCAAACAAAACAACTTTCTTAAATTTAGAATCTAAATTAGCTATTTTGATTTCCGATGAAAAAGGATTTGGATATATTTTAAATTCATTCAATTTATTTATTTCAACTCCTAAAGTCTTTTTTGTTGAGTCGTCTGTTTTGTAAACTCTAAATTCAGGAATACTTATCCAACTTCCTGAATAATTATAAGCATCTAAAACCGTAATACGAACATATCTTGCATAAATTGACGTAAAGGCATCTGTGATTGGTTCTGCAGTAGAACCTCTATCAGTATTTGAGCTTCTATCTACTATTTCTACATAAGAGTCTCCTCTATTTTCTTTTGCTTCAATAATATATTGATAAGACCTATCTTCAAAAGCAATAACTTCTGTTTTAAATATTTCTCTTAAGACTCCAAAATCTAGTTCTAGCCATTGTGGAAAACTTGCTGCAGACCATCGTATTTCAGAATCTCCATCTACAGCATTTGCTCCTACATTAGAGTCTTGCTCATCTGAGGTAGACACTATACTCTTATAAGCTACATTATTTACGTTTATATTACAAAATGCTACAGAAGTAGCATTACAATTTGTTACGCTAATAATTGCAGAACCAGAAGATGTACCAGTTACATTTCCATTAGAATCAACAGTCGCAACTTCAGTATTACTAGAAGACCAAGTAACGCTTTGATTGTTTCCATTATTTGGAGATACAGAAGCTATTAATTGAAAACTATCGCCTGTATTTAATGCTAAAAAAGAGGATGATATATTTACAGAATTATCTCCAGTGCCAGGAATCCAACAGGGTAATGTACCTAATCTATACTTCAATTGTGCTTCATATAAAGACTCCTCATCTACGTGTGTTCCTGAAGATTCATTTACTTGAAATTGATTTAATTCTGATGATATTGTAAATCCTTTTAAACCAGAAATAATAGGCGTAATAAACTTTGTGCTTAATGCTTCTGAATTTGGTCTAAAAGTTTTTACATCTGAATTTCGATATGAAACTCCTTCAAAATTCCATAAAACCATATTTTTTAAGTGATTTGGTAGCGCATTTCCAGCTCCTCCCTGTTTATGAAATACACCCCCTTTACAAACATCAAACAAATTAGATCTTGATTGCCTTCCATGTGATTCCATACCAGACGTACCTGACTGTGGATGATTATTTCTCCAAAATACATTACCTATAGAATTGCTATTTACACCAGCTCCATGGAAGATACCAGATGATAAATCATCATTTTTACCTAAAAAACAACGAGTTGAACCACTTGTAGATATAAAAGTATGTCCAGGATTACCTGTATATTTATTATTTAAGGAAGTAGCGTTAGAGGTAAAAGTAAATTGAGCCGCTCGAGACATTGCTGAAAACTCAACGTTAGAAATCCAACTGTTTATAGTATGGTTAAATTGAACACCACTCCAACCTGAAGAACTCAGAAAAGCATGAGGACCGATTATAGACTCTTCTGGATATAGTTCTTTTGGTGCTTGAAGGTGAGTATGATTCCAAATAAAACCACCTGTATATTTTAAATCTTGAAATCCAACTTCTTCTAAAGCTTTAAAATTATTAATTTTCCAACCAAAAGAAGCATTAACTGCTCTATGGATAGGTTCTTTAAATGTGATGGAATTATTTGTTTTACTTACCACCTTATGAAATTCCCTAACTTTTACACCGTTTTTTACAATTCTCAAGTTTTCAGGTTCATTAAAATCTGAAATAGAAAAAGGGGCCAATTCTTCATTAACAAAATTTGTATTATTGTTTTTTACATATAATTCGACCCATTGTCCAACAGTAATATTAGAGGTGCTAGCAACTTGAACTGTTTTTGTTTCTCTGGCAGCATTTCCAGTAACATTTGTAATAAATGTATTAGCAGAGTCTTCTTCATTCCAGAATAAAAATAAGTAAGGACACGCCCAATTTTGAGTTGCCTGATTTGGGTCAGTTGTATGGCTTTTTTGGTACAATTCTGTGCCATTTTCACCAGAACCACTTCCTTTAATAACAATGTTACTTTTAGAAATCCTAATAACTTCAGCAGGGTCATCTGCTAAAATTCCTGCAACAGTTGGTTCAGAATCATTTACAATAAATCTTCCTGGTGGAAAAAAAATGATGCCTCCATTATCATTTTCTTCTGCTTTTTTTATGGCTGCTATAATGGCATTTTTATCAGATATGTTGTCATTAGCAACTGCTCCATAATCAGTTACATTATATATTGGCTGTGAAAATGATGTTGGCAAACCAAACTCACCATGTTTATATCCTGCGTAACTAAACGTTGGTAATATAGATGTTGTATTATTTGTTTGAGCATCTACCCAATTTTGGAACAAAGCACTTGGGTTTTGAGCATTTATTTTTATTATAAATACCAAAAAATAGAATAAAAAAAGATCTTTATAGTTCATGATGTTTTTTTTAGTAATAACCTAAATTTAAACATTAAGTTCTTTACTGACGAGGGGGTTGCTGTTCTATTGAGGGATTTCTGACTTCTTAGAGGGGGGGTCTGATCTAAAAGGGGGGTGAAGTCGTTAATTTGCTTAAAAATACTTAGTTGTTTGATAATATTTATTCTAGCAACAAAAAGAAGACAATATAAAAAACAAGAGGCAGAATACTTTATAATTAAGGTGTTTTAAACAAAAAAAACTAGCACAAAAAAGACTAAATTTATTTTTCAATATATCAATATTCTCAGAAGCAATAATATCTAAAGGTAATAATCTTTTGCGAGTATTTTTTTTAGCAAAAAGTGAAGTGTTCCACTAAGTAAGTTAAACTTAAAAATACTTGTTTTTTAAGTTTTGATGAATAATAACAATACTGCAATTATTAGGAATTATATTTTTCATTAAACCTATAGTAATTCTTCCACTTTTAAATAAATCTTGACAAACAAAATTTTTGGTGTTATCTATTTCTAATTGATTATAAATTTACTAACTATAATTAGATACCGCATAGTCGTTTTCAATTTTAATAGTTTCTTTATAAAACAAAGACACTATTAAAACAACGTTTGTAGATAATTCTAAAATTTTCTTACTGATGTACACAAAATACCATACATCATTTGTATTAAAAAAAAGATTCTATAAATACTCCAAATGAAGTATACTCAATAATTACTTTAAGAATACCTTTATAACTAAGATCTAATTTTCAATTCAAAAAAGTATAATCGAACACATTTCATAAAATTCTTTGTCTATATAAAAAAAAATACATATTTTTGCTTAAAATACAATCGATTGTATTTTATTAAATGGCAATGATGAACTCTTTAATAATAAATTAAGGAATTATGACAAAAGCCGCAAACCTACATCAGTCATTTAACAGCAGGAATGGGAAGTAGATATGGTAGATTAGAACACTTACCATTAGCAGCAAAAATCATTCTTTTTATAATGACGTCTACCATAAAATAAATTATCCAGTACACAACCTATACAGAGCTAAAAATTAATTGAAAGTTTTTCTAAATTAACACAATGAAAAAGTTAGACAAAAAAATAAAATTAACTTTCAAAGAAACAAAGAACAGATTATGTTAAAAAGCACAATAGACAAAGCAACAGGTTTCGAAAAAAGATTTGAAAACATTGGAACTGTAGTTTACAAAAATTCTAGGTCAGCTTCAAAATCAATAGCAGAAGAAATTGCAAACCTTATTAAATTAAAACAATCTCAAAAGCAATCATTTATATTAGGTTTAGCAACAGGTTCTTCGCCAAAAGGACTATATGCAGAATTGGTAAGACTGCATAAAGAAGAAGATTTAAGTTTTAAAAACGTGGTTTCATTTAATTTAGATGAGTACTACCCTATGGAACCTGATTCTGTAAATAGTTATGTTCGTTTTATGCAAGAACAATTGTTTAATCACATCGATATTCTTCCAGAAAATTGCCACGTTCCAGATGGAACTTTATCTAAAAAAGATATTAGAGATTATTGTGACCAATATGAAGCAAAAATTGAAGCTTTAGGCGGTATTGATTTACAGATTTTAGGAATTGGTGGAAATGGACATATTGGTTTTAACGAATCTGGATCACTTCAAAATTCAAAAACAAGATTGGTTGCTTTAGACCATATTACAAGAGTAGCTGCAAGTGGAGATTTTTCTGGTTTAGAAAACACACCAAGAACTGCAATTACATTAGGAGTTAAGAAAATTATGGAAGCTAAAAGAGTCATTTTAATGGCTTGGGGAGAAAGTAAGTCAAACATTATAAAAGCTTCCGTCGAAGATGAAGTTACAAGCTTAGTCCCTGCATCTTATTTGCAAGAACATAGAAATGCCTCTTTTATTTTAGACCAAGCAGCAGCATCTAAACTAACAAGAGTTAATACGCCTTGGTTGGTCGAAAAAATTGTTTGGACAGATCAATTAATTAGAAAGGCTGTTTTAAGTTTGGCGTTGCATTTAAGGAAACCAATTTTAATGTTAACAGATGCTGATTACATCGAAAACGGTATGAGTGATTTATTAGCTGATGCTGGACCAGCTTATGACATCAATATAAAAATATTTAATAAACTCCAGAATACAATTACAGGTTGGCCAGGAGGAAAGCCAAATTCAAACGACAGTAAAAGACCAGAAAGAGCAGAACCAACAAGAAAACGTGTATTAATTTTTAGTCCACATCCAGATGATGATATCATTAGTATGGGTGGTACTTTTAAAAGGTTACATGAGCAAGGTCATGAAGTTCATATCGGTTATCAAACTTCTGGAAATATTGCAGTAGCAGATGATGAGGCATTACGTTTTGCAAGTTTTGTTTGCGATTATAATGATCAATTTGGAATAAACAACTCTGAAGCTGCAACTATTTATAAGAAAGCTGCAAAATTTTTAAAGAATAAAAAATCGAGTGAAATAGATACTCCTGAAGTAAGATATATTAAAGGTTTAATTAGAAAGGGAGAAGCAAGAGCTACTTGTCATTTTGTTGGAATTCCAGATCTTCAAATCCATTTTATGAACCTTCCTTTTTATGAAACTGGAGCCATAAAAAAGAATCCTATAGGTATTGGAGATGTTAAAATAACATCAGATTTAATTGAAAAAATTAAACCACATCAAATTTATGCTGCAGGAGATTTAGCAGATCCTCATGGTACTCATAAAGTTTGTTTAGATGCAATTTTTGCTGCTGTAAAAGAACTAAAGCCAAAAAATTTCATGAAAGATTGTTGGGTTTGGTTGTATAGAGGCGCATGGCAAGAATGGGGAATTGATGAAATAGAAATGGCTGTCCCTATGGGCCCAGATCAAGTTTTAGAAAAACGAAAAGGAATTTTTAAACATCAATCACAAAAAGATGGAGTTGTTTTTCAAGGATCAGATAGCAGAGAGTTTTGGCAACGTGCTGAAGACAGAAATAGAGAAACAGCAGAATTGTATGATCAATTAGGACTATCTCATTATGCAGCGATGGAAGCTTTTGTAAGATGGCATTATTAAAATTGAATAGTAATTAAAGAAATGAACAACTAATAAAATAAATCTCTGAAATTAAAGGAACCATTGGAGGAAAACGGCTGATAATTTAACACCTATAGATGCTGTGAAATTTGAACCTTATGAATACTTCTTGGACAATTAATAACAAAATAAAGGGTCAATAACATATGTCTCTAATTCTTTAAGACACTTTGTCTCTGTTAATTTTGGAAAGTATGTAATCATATATATGAGATTTGAAGGATAAATGTTTCCTGACAAAGAAATGAGCTAAAAACAACTCTTTTCTTCACTAATTTTAAATACTACTATTCTAGACTTAATTTTATGTAAACTATTGAAAAAGAACTAAGTATACTAATCGTTGTGTAACCTCATAGTTCTTATAAAATTGAGACGAAGGAAACTGATTTCGAATACTATTTAAAATAGGTTTTGTAAGTAAAAAAAATCGATGATAGCCTTACACTAAAGAAGCAATCTCTGCTTCGCTCTTATTTATTTTTCAATAAAGGCTTTCGAAATTCTACTACTCGCAATTTTAGAAGCAATAAAACCTAAAACGCTCAGGGTTCCAATAACAATAAAAAGATTAGAAAACCGAAACGCAACAGGATACGGCAAATTTTGGGTGATCATAAATAGGCCAAAATGTTTTTGAAGAAGGACCAATAGCACCCCTAATATTAAACCAATAAACATACCTAAAAAGGTCAAAAGAAACCCTTGTATTACAAAAACTTTTTTAATCTCTTTAACCGTTGCTCCCAAGCTAAAAAGCGTTTTTAAATTCGATTTTTTATCAATAATCATCATAATGATAGCGCCTATTACATTGAACAAAGCAATAATAACAATCAATGTGAAAATGAGATAAGATACCAGGTTTTCTGTGTTTATAACCTTATAAAATACTTCATTTAATTGTGCTTTGGTTTGCACTTTAAATTGACTCCCTAATTGTTTTTGTAATGTTTCGGAATATACATCAGAATCTGAGGTGTTGTTTAGTTTTATTTCAATTCCTGTAAATTGATTCTCTTTAAATTTCAATAATTTCCGAGCATCACTGATAGAAACAAACACGTATTTATTTTCAAAATCTTCTGTTCCAGCATAGGTTCCAACAATTTGAACATTCATTTTATAGAAGGCATTCGATGGGTTTATAAACCCAACTCCTGGCTTAGGAACTAAAATAGATAAGGGCGTACCAAAACTTAAAACTCCCAAAGATAATTTTCTAGAAATACCATTTCCAACAACGGCTGTGTTAGACATCTCTTTGTCTATCCAACTGCCAAAACTTAAAACAGAATCGATGGGTGAAACCGCCGTGTAATTCTCTTCTACCCCTTTGATATAAGCAACTTCATTCTTGTCATTGTAGGCTAAAAAAGCACGTTCTTCAATAACTTTAGAAACCGCATGCGTTGCACTATCTTTCTCTAAAATTTGATGAATCTCTTTGGTGTATAAGAAGGTTTTTCCTTTGACGGATGTGATTTTAATATCAGGATCTGAGACTTCTAGTAAACCATCACTAAACGTTCGCAATCCTGAAAAACCTGAGAGGATTATAAACAACGCTAAAGCGCCAACAATAACGCCAAAAGAAGCAATAATTGTAATAATATTGATGGCATTATTTCCTGTCTTTGCAAATAAATACCTCTTAGCGATGTATAAAGGAAAATTCAAATGAAAAAGTTAACATTAGTAATTCTTTCTACGTTTCGGTAAAACTTCAGGGTTTTTAATAGGATTTTCATCCGCTCCTTTTAAAGATTTATCAATCTTTTCAATATAATCCAACGTATCATCACCAAAAAATAATAATTCTGGCATTCTACGCAATTGATTTTTAGTTCTTGACGCCATTTCATGACGTATTAAAACAGTATTCGATTGAACTCCTTCAATAATTTCGTCTCTTTTGCTGGATGGAAAAATGCTTAAATATACTTTTGCAACTCCTAAATCTGAAGTTACATGCACTTTAGAAACAGAAATAATGACACCTTTCATTCCATCTTGAGCTGCTTTTTGCAAAACATCTACCAAATCTTTTTGTAATACTCCTGCAATTTTACGCTGTCTGTTTGTTTCTTCCATACCGCAAATTTACACTTTTTTTATGGAGTGTAAATTTTATTTTTTAAAGCATAAATACCCAAAAATAGCCCATTTTTAAGATTGAATCTTAGAAATATAAACACTTAAAAAGTAGTACTAAAAAAACGCTTGCAAAACCTGAAATGAATTCAGGTTTTACAAGCGTTATGTTTTTTTATACTCATTTATACTGAGTAGGTAAGATTACATTATTTTCGTTTTTGGTCATAAAAACCAACGAACCAAAAACAATACTAGTATCTATAATGTGCTGGCTTGAAAGGACCTTCAACAGTTACACCAATATAAGAAGCTTGGTCAGAGCGCAATTCTGTGAGCTCAACGCCAATTTTTTCTAAGTGTAAAAAGGCTACTTTTTCATCTAAATGTTTTGGTAACATGTACACATCGTTCCCATAAGCTTCTTTGTTTGTCCAAAGTTCAATTTGTGCTAAAGTTTGGTTTGTAAATGAGTTCGACATTACAAAACTTGGATGCCCAGTTGCACATCCTAAATTTACCAAACGACCTTCTGCTAAAAGAATAATATCGTTTCCATTGATATTGTATTTATCAACCTGTGGCTTAATCGTGTCTTTTGTATTTCCGTGGTTCTCATTTAACCAAGCCATATCAATTTCGTTATCAAAATGTCCAATATTACAAACAATCACTTTGTCTTTCATTGCTTCAAAATGACGCCCTTGAATAATATCTTTGTTTCCTGTAGTCGTAATAATGATATCAGAATTTGCAATAACCGTTTCTAAACGCTTCACTTCAAAACCATCCATTGCAGCTTGTAAAGCACAAATAGGATCGATCTCTGTAACTGTAACAATAGAACCTGCCCCTTTAAAAGAAGCAGCGGTACCTTTTCCAACATCACCATAGCCACAAACAGTAACCCGTTTTCCTGCCAACATCGTATCGGTTGCTCTACGAATTGCATCCACAGCAGACTCTTTACAACCATATTTATTATCAAACTTCGATTTTGTAACAGAATCGTTTACATTAATGGCTGGCATTGGCAAAGTTCCTGCTTTTACACGATCGTATAAACGATGAACTCCAGTGGTCGTCTCTTCTGACAAACCATTGATTCCTGCTGCTAGTTCTGGATAGCGATCTAAAACCATGTTTGTTAAATCTCCACCATCATCTAAAATTAAGTTTAAGGGCTTTTTGTCTTCTCCAAAGAATAACGTTTGCTCAATACACCAGTCAAACTCTTCTTCTGTCATATCTTTCCAAGCATACACAGGGGTTCCTGTTACAGCAATTGCAGCAGCAGCTTGATCTTGTGTAGAAAAAATATTACAAGAACTCCAGGTTACTTCTGCTCCTAAAGCTTGTAAAGTTTCAATTAAAACTGCCGTTTGAATGGTCATGTGCAGACATCCTGCAATTCTTGCACCTCGTAAAGGTTGCGAATCTCCATACTCTTTTCTTAGACTCATGAGTCCTGGCATTTCAGCTTCTGCCAAATCAATTTCTTTTCTTCCCCAATCAGCTAAAGAAATATCTTTAACTTTAAACGGTACGTAAGCGGTTTTTGTACTCATAATGTGTATATTTATATTTAAATAAATTTCGAGCTGCAAAGTTACGACATCCATTTTAAAAATTATGGCCCTTTACAAAACAATAACAATCAATACAACAACGAAGGTTTTCATCTGGAAAATTGAAGAAGCTATTGATCAATTAAAAGAAGGAATCTCTTTAACGAAAAGCAATCAGGAAAGGTTTGCTTCTATGAAATCTGAAATACACCAAAAGGGATTTTTAAGCATCCGACAGTTGTTAAAGGAAATAAACCTGACAGATGCTGATTTGATATACGATGAATATGGGAAACCGCATTTAACTAAAGGAAGGTATATTTCCATCACACATTCTTTTGGATTTACTGCTATTATTTTTTCTTATGAAACTCCTGTTGGGATTGACATTGAAAAACAGCGTGAAAAAATTCTGAAAATTGCGCATAAATTTACTGCCATTGAAGAATACAAGACCATTGCGAATGTCGCTGCTTTAATTCGTAAATTGACGATTGTTTGGGGCGCAAAAGAAAGTTTGTATAAAATCTACGGAAAGAAAAAACTTTCCTTCTTACGCCATATTCATATTAAGAATTTTAATTTTGATGATGAAAAAATAACGGGTGAAATTCTTTACAAAGAAATAGAAGCTTCTTATGATGTCGCATTTTTAGAATTTGAGGGTTTTACTTGTGTCTATGCTTTTTAAAATAATGGAAGCTTAGAAAGTTTGTATTTGTGATGCACCTTCAAATATAAGCCGTCTTATAAAATCAATATTCCTTCGTCTTTTTGTGGTCAAAAAAATTAAAATAAACTGCTTACTTTTGACTTTCAAAACTTTTACAAAAAAACATGACTGAAATTATTGACTTCCTTTTTGGGCAATACGAAACCTATTCACTCACTGACACTACTTTAGAAATTATTGCTGTAATTTTTGGCTTTTTATCCGTCTGGTTTTCTAAACAAAATAAAATTTGGGTATTTCCAACAGGAATGATTAGCACTGCTATTTTTGTGTATTTACTTTTGAAATGGGAACTCTTGGGAGACATGATGATCAACGGGTACTATTTTATTATGAGTATTTATGGTTGGTATATTTGGACTCGTAAAGTTGATCAAACCAATGTCACCGCAATTTCTACAACCACTTTAAAAGAAAAAAAGGGGGCTGTTATTCTCTTTATTGCAACCTTACTCTTTGTTTTTATCGTTTATCACTATTTTAACAAATGGACCAGTTGGGTTGCTTATGTAGATACAATTACAACCGCAATTTTCTTTGTTGGTATGTGGTTGATGGCAAAACGGAAAATAGAAAATTGGTTGTTTTGGATTGTAGGAAACAGCTTTTCTATACCTTTATATTTTTACAAAGGATTTACATTCACTAGTTTTCAATACTTAGGGTTTACAATTATCGCGCTATTTGGTTATATCGCCTGGAAAAAAATCTTGTATAAAAATCAATAAAATCTCACAGAAGTATGCAAGTTTTTAAAAAAAATGAGATTCGAATTCAATGAACAAAGAAAGTATCTTAAAAGAACTCCATTTCAAAGCCATAAGAAGTTCTGGTGCTGGAGGACAAAACGTTAATAAAGTTTCCTCTAAAATAGAATTGGTCTTTGATTTGGAAAATTCTTCTTCTTTATCTGACCCAGAAAAAGAACTATTAAAGTCGAAACTTTCATCAAAATTAACCAATCAAAATAAGCTTGTTTTATTTTGTGACACAACGCGTTCCCAACACAGAAATAAAGAAACAGCCATCAAACGTTTTCTAGAACTATTGAAAACAAACTTAATTCGCCCTAAAAAAAGAAGACCTACAAAACCAAGTAAATCTTCCATTAGAAAGAATGCAGAAGGCAAAAAGAAAATTGCTATAAAAAAAGCCCTTCGTAAAAAACCAACACTTGATTAAATAAATCATTTTTTTATTTCGTATGAACTATTTCCTACTTAATTTTGCAGCGTTCTCATAAAGGGGTGCTAATTTTAGTTGGTCGTTTTTAGTTAATGGTTTTTGGTCTCAGTAGACTTCATAACTATTTTAACTTTCTAAACTTTCAACTTTTAAAAGGCTGAGATCATACCCAATGAACCTAGAACAGGTAATGCTGTTTAGGGATATCGAATGTCATTGCGAAGGTTTGTTTCTGAAACAATCTTTAATTAAATGAGGTTACTATGTTGTAAACTCTTTGTAATGACAAATTAATTATTCAATAATAATCACAAGAATAATTACCTCTTTTTATTCGTTTTAAAATTTTTTAAAATGAAAAAAATTACCTTTTTTTTATTCTTGTTTGCAAGTATCCTTGCAAACGCCCAAACATTTACACTTAACGGAAAAGTAGTGAATGAAAACAATGAATCTTTATCAGGAGCAACTATTTTGGTCAAAGAAAGCAACAAAGGAACTTCCACTGATTTTGATGGAAAGTTCCGTGTAAACCTCCCAAAAGGGACCTCCACAATTCAAGTTTCTTTTGTTGGTTACAAAACGGTTTCTAAAGAAATTTCTTTAACCAAAAACGATGCAATGGAATTTGTATTATTCCCAAATGCTACTGTTTTAGAAGAAGTGTTGGTTGCGGCAGTTCGTGTTCAGTCAGATGCTCCAATAGCACATTCTAACTTAACCAAAAAGGAAATTGCTAAACGGAATTTAGGTCAGGATATTCCTGTGCTATTAAATTATTTACCTTCTGTCATTTCTTCTTCAGATGCTGGTGCTGGTGTCGGTTATACTTACATTCGTGTCCGGGGTTCAGATGCTTCTCGTGTAAATGTTACTATAAACGGTATTCCTTATAACGACGCTGAAAGTCAAGGAACTTTTTGGGTAAATTTAGGCGATTTTGCTTCTTCAACTCAAAGTTTACAATTACAACGTGGTGTAGGAACCTCTACAAATGGTTCTGGTGCTTTTGGTGCAAGTTTAAATATCTTAACAGATGCTATTTCTGAACAAGCAGGTGGAGAGATTGCGAATTCTTTTGGTTCTTACGGAACTAGAAAACATACCGTAAAATTTACCACTGGAAAAGTAAATAAGCATTTTGAGTTTGCTGGACGCTTGTCAAACATTTATTCTGATGGATATGTAGACAGGGCTTCTACAGATTTAAAATCGTACTTCTTTCAAGGAAGTTATACGGATGATAACACATTAATAAAAGCCATTACCTTTGGTGGAACAGAAAAAACCTATCAAGCTTGGTATGGTTTGGATGCAACTCAATTAGAACAAGACAGAAAACAAAATCCATATACGTATGATAATGAAACTGATAATTACAAACAAGATCATTATCAATTGCATTGGGATGAAAAATTGAATGAAAATTGGTCTACCAATATCGGTTTAAATTATACCCGAGGAAAAGGGTATTTTGAACAATTTAAAGCGGATAGTGGTATCTCAAAATACAATGAAATTGTTGAGCAAACTGGAGTAGATAGTTGGGGAACCCCAGTCACAGATGTAATTGTTCGTCGTTGGTTAGACAATCACTTTTATGTTTTTAACGGAAATACAACTTACAAAAAAGAGAACTTAGAAATTGTATCTGGGTTTTCTTACAGTAATTACAAAGGAGATCATTTTGGAGAAGTAATTTGGGCAAAACAATTTGCTCCAACTGCAAATATTAGAGATCAATATTACTTTAGTGACGCTTCCAAAAAAGACTTTAGTGTTTTTTCTAAAGCTACTTTTAAAATTTCTGAAAAGCTTAAAACTTTTGTTGACCTACAAGGGCGTTTTGTGAATTACAAAACAGATGGATTAACTGCTGATAGGAACCCATTAAATATTGAAGAGAAATTTAGCTTCTTTAACCCTAAATTAGGTTTCACATATAGTATAAACAAAAACAACAGTTTATATATGTCTTATGCGAAAGCAAACAAAGAGCCTAATAGAGATGATTATAAAAATGGAAAAGAGGTAAAACTTGAATCTTTAGATGATTATGAATTTGGATGGCGTTTAAAAAACAACACAGTACAATTAAATACCAATTTGTATTACATGGCATACAATAATCAATTAATACAAACAGGTGGTTTAAATGATGTTGGAGAATATTTACGAGAAAATGTAAAAGATAGTTATCGTTTTGGATTAGAAATTGATGCTAATATTAAAATATCAAGCCAATTTAGTGTCAATCAAAATCTAACTTTAAGCAGTAATAAAATTAAAGATTTTATCCTAGATAGAGAAGGAACTGTAACAAATATTGGCACAACTAACATTGCCTTTTCTCCAGACATTATTGCTGGGAATGCTATTGTTTATAAACCAACCGATTATTTTCAACTCTCATTTTTATCTAAATTTGTTGGAGATCAATATTTAAGTAATACAAATACGAAGGCCTCAAAATTAGAAGACTATTTTATCAGTGATTTAAATTTTGTTTATGAAATAAAAACAGTAGCTATTTTTAAATCGATCACAATTTCTGGAGTTGTAAATAACATCTTCAATAAAAAATATGTAGACAGAGGTTATACTTATTTAAATACTTGGACTGGACCGACTTCTTTTGAAGTACAAGGTTTCTTCCCACAAGCAACTAGAAACTTTTTAATAGGGGCTACTTTAAAATTTTAGAAAGCCTTTTTGTATTCAGATTTTAAAACCCAAGTTGATACTTGGGTTTTTTGTTAAAAAAAAATGAGGGGCTAATAAATTAAAAACGGCTATTTTATATGTAATTTTGTAAATTCATAATGAGCATCATTTCTAAAGACATACAAAAAGCAATACAACTATTAACAGACGACGAATTGGTTGCAATACCTACGGAAACTGTCTATGGTTTAGCAGGTAATGTTTTTAGTGAAAAAGCGATTAAACATATTTTTTCAACCAAGAAAAGACCCTTTTTTAATCCTTTAATTGTACATCTTCCTGGCGTTGAAGCCCTAGAAAATGTTGTAGCCCATGTTCCTGACAAAGCAACATTATTAGCAGCTGCTTTTTGGCCAGGACCGTTAACCATGGTCTTAAAAAAGAACAACAAAATTCCTGATATAATTACTGCAGGAAAAGACACTGTTGCTGTTCGTGTTCCAAATCATCCTGTGACTTTAGAATTATTAAGACAATTGCCTTTTCCCTTGGCAGCTCCAAGTGCGAATCCTTTTGGTAGCATCAGTCCGACAAAACCATCCCATGTGGAACGTTATTTTAAAAACGATATCAAACAAGTTTTAGATGGGGGTCCTTGTAAAAACGGAATTGAATCGACCATTGTTGGTTTTGAAAATAACGAACCCGTACTATACCGATTAGGTGCTTTGTCCATAGAAGCTATTGAAGCCGTTGTTGGTAAAGTGTCTGTAAAAAACAAAAAAGAGCAAAGCCCTGATGCTCCAGGTATGTTAGCAAGGCATTATGCGCCTTCAACTCAAACTTTATTGGTAGATACCGTTGCAGAGGAAATTAAAAAACATGCTGGTAAAAAAATTGGAATTTTAGTTTTTAAAAATTCTTTAAACAATCCCTCATTCACAGAGATTGTTTTATCTAAAAAAGGATCGTTACAAGAAGCCGCGTCAAAACTATATGATTCTTTACACGAATTGGATGATCAAAAGTTAGATGTAATTATTACGGAAAGGTTTCCAGATAGTGGTTTGGGAAAATCTATTAATGATCGATTGCAACGCGCAACTTTCAGTCTTTAACTTTATAATTTTTGATACCTTTGAATTATTTCCAAAATTTTAAAGCTGCTGTTTCCAAAATAGCCCTTCCTGAAAAATTTACATTCCCTTTTTATTACGAACCACATCCTTTGGCGAAAATTGCCACAAATGAACTCCAAGAATATTTAGAAAATCAAACTGATTTTACACATAATTTTGGGCTTTCTAAAAAAGAAACTTCGTTACCAATTGGTAAAATGTTTGGGGTTTTGGTTGTAAAAAACAAGCAAAATAAAATTGGCTATTTAGCTGCATTCTCGGGGAAGTTAGCGGATAAAAGTTTGCCAAATAAATTTGTTCCACCCGTTTTTAATATGAGAACTGCGGGCAGTTTTTATCTAAAAGGAGAAGCCGAAATCGACGAAATAAACAAACAATTGTCAATTTTGAAGAAGGATGATGATTATATATCCCGAAAAAAATCCTTTCAAGAAACATTGAAAAAAATTGACACCGATCTAGCGCTTGGGAGAGAAAAATTGAAGCTTCATAAGAAAGAAAGAAAAGCAAGAAAGAAAAATGGGCAGTCAACTTTAAATGAGCTCGATTATAATGCGCTTATAGCAAAATTAGTACAAGAAAGTTTCAATGATCAATTTTTCTATAAAGAGCTGCAAGAATATTATGAAGCTAAAATTGCAAAAATAAAGGAAGGCTTTTCGGATTTTGAAAATAAAATTGCATCCTTAAAAAAACAAAGAAAAGAGAAATCTAATGATTTACAGCAAACACTTTTCAGTAAATATGCTTTCTTAAATAAAGAAAAAGAGCAAAAAAATTTATTAGACATTTTTGATAATCCTGCCCTAAAACCACCTGCTGGTTCTGGTGAATGTACTGCTCCAAAATTATTGCAACATGCTTTTTTAAATGATTTAACACCCATTTGTATGGCAGAATTTTGGTGGGGAATTTCGCCAAATTCAGCCATTAGAAAGCACAAGAATTTCTACCCTGCATGTCAAGGTAGATGCAAACCTATTTTAAACCACATGCTAGAAGGCGTTAAAATGGACGCGAACTTATTACTAGAAAATTTAGCAGAAAAGCAACCTTTAGAAATTGTTTATGAAGATGCTGTTTTACTTGTGGTAAACAAACCTGCTGAATTTCTATCTGTTCCAGGAAAAGACATTACAAACTCCGTTTACACAAGAATTAAAGCGCAATATCCAAATGCTTCTGGTCCCTTAATCGTACATCGATTAGACATGTCTACTTCAGGAATTTTAATATTGACCAAAACGAAAGAAGCCAATAAAATTTTACAAAGTCAATTTATAAAAAGAACGATTAAAAAACGTTATGTTGCTTTGTTAGATGGAGAAATCTCTGAAAATAGTGGAAAAATACAGCTCCCATTACGCGTAGATTTAGATGACAGACCAAGGCAATTAGTCGATTTTGAATATGGCAAAAACGCTATAACAGATTGGGAAATCATTAAAAAAGAAAAGGGAAAAACGAAAGTTCATTTTTACCCAATTACAGGGAGAACACATCAATTACGAGTTCATGCAGCTCACAAAGATGGCTTAAACACCCCTATTTTTGGTGATGATTTGTATGGTAAAAAAGAAAATAGGCTGCACCTACATGCCGAATTTATAGAGTTTTCACATCCATCAACAAAAGAGATAATGCGTTTTACGGTTGCTGCTGATTTTTAAAAAAACGAAAATCAATTCCAATAGAAATACCTTCCAGCTTGTCGTTTTAGGGGATACTGAAACTTGGGGTTTATTATTCCATTTCTAATGGAGTAATAAAAATTAGGCCTTCAAAATCTCTAAAAAAGCCGCTCTTTCAATTTCTTTAGCTCCTAAACTTGCCAGGTGTTCATTGTAAATTTGACAATCTATTAAAGTGTATTCTTTACTTTTGGATAAATGAATAAAAGCCAATTTAGAGGCATTTGAAACTTTGCTAAACATACTTTCTCCACAGAAAATAGTGTTTATTTCTAATCCATACAATCCGCCAACTAGTTGATCACCCTGCCAAACTTCGATCGATTTTGCAACCCCTTTTTTGTGTAAATTAAGATACGCCTGCTCCATATCATCGGTAATCCAAGTACCAAAACCATCACTCCTTTCGATGTTTTTACAACAATAAATCACCTCTTTAAAAGCCTTGTTTTCAGTAATAGTAAATTCGTTTTTATGGATGATTTTTTGCATCGATTTTGACACTTTAATTTCATCAGGAAACAATACCATTCTTTCTTGAGGGCAGTACCACACAATAGGATCTCCTTCAGAAAACCATGGGAAAATTCCATTTTTGTAGGCACATATCAATCGTTCTTCAGATAAATCTCCACCCAAAGCAATAACTCCATCATCTGTTATGATTTCATAGGGTGGAAATTCTAAGTTTTCTGTAAGCCAAATCATTTCATTTTCTTTACGCCTAAATTACGAAATTCCTAAAAAAGTGTTAATCTAAAATTGCATACTTATTTATTTAAATTTTGTGCTTATTTTTGTAGCGTTATTAAATAACTATTTTTTTGGAAAAAAAACGTAAAAAAAGAAATAAAAAAACAGCATTTATAGGAAAAAGGCTCTACAATTATTATGGTAGAACCGGTTTTTACCTATTTGTATGGGAAAGTGTAAAAAAAGCATTTTTACCAATTGTTGCGGTAGTTATTTTATTGTTTTTTTTCAATAAATATGTGTTTAACATCAATGAAGCTCTAGAAACAATTACAGCAACGTTTTCTAGAATTGGTGTGTTAACTACTTTTTTTGTCTCCGAAACATTGTTAGGATTAATTCCTCCAGAAATATTTATTGCTTGGAGTAAAAAAACCCCTGAACCAATTTTAAATCTAGCAATCTTAGCTACTTTATCCTATATCGGAGGTTTAGTCTCCTATTTTCTAGGAAAAACAGCATTAAGAATTAAAGTTCTCAAAGAATATTTAGAAGTAAAAATGATCGATAATTTAAAAAACACTCGCAAATGGGGCGGTTTTTTAATTTTAGTTGGCGCATTGTTACCTCTACCCTTTTCTATTGCTTGTTTGGCTGCAGGAATGATTAAATACTCCTTTAGAAATGTTATTTTTTTCGGATTGTTTCGTTTTGCAAGATTTGCCATTTATGCTTGGGCAATTTTTAAAGTTGTAGACTAAAAAACAATTACATTTGCTTTATGGGATTAACAAACAACGACATTTTAAAAAAACTACGTGTAGCTCATAAATTACGCGATACAGATATTGTAGCAATTTGTGCTTTGGTAGATTTTGAAGTAAGTAAAGGAGAGTTAGGCGCTTTATTTAGAAACGAAGCGCATGATAAATATGTGGAATGTGGAGATCAAATTTTAAGAAATTTCCTAAACGGATTGGTTGTTCACCTCAGAGGACCCATGCCTAAAAAAGGAGAAAAGAAATAAAAAAAAGAGAATTCAATTGTGAATTCTCTTTTTTTTTATATCATCTAAAAATCTTGCTTTTTAGTAATCTAGGGGTCTCTATTTTCTAGAATGGTAAATCATCTGGCTCTGCATCAGAAACATTTGGTGCTGGCTGAAATTGATCTACTGGAGGTAAAGTATCACCTGTTCCAGTAGCTTGAGATAATTTTTCTATTCTCCATCCTTGGATAGAGTTAAAATATTTAGCTTCTCCTTGTGGGTTAATCCACTCTCTTCCTCTTAAATTGATCGCCACTTTTACATCTTGTCCAACAGCATAATTGTTTAACAAATCACATTTGTCTTGTACAAATTCGATCATGATCATTTGCGGATATTGATCATCTGTTGTAACGACCAATTCTCTTTTTTGAAAACCGTTAGCTCCAAAAGTCTGAACGTCTCCAATTAATTTTACTTTACCAATAACTTCCATAATTTCTATTTTAATAAAAGTACTTTACCAGCACTTTATAGATCATTTTTTTAAATACTCTTAAACAAATGTATGTTTTTTTGTAGGTTTTAACCCAATAAATTACGGGTCTTCTTTCCCAAAGTTATTAACAGTTATCTAAGCGAAAGGTGGACATAGATTCTTAAAATTATTCTAGACAAAACCGCACGATTTATAATTTTCAACGAAATTAAGTCAGTGTGAACCCTTAATGTGAAAACCTTTATATTTGTTTTAATGAATTATTTAATAAACAACATTATAATTAGACGCTTTGCTGTCTTAGCTTCTTTAGTTATTGTTTCATTAATATTATGGAACACGTACATTTTCTTTCAAAAATTCAAACAAGAAGAACGTGTTAAGATGGAAATTTTAGCAACGGCACAAAAGGAGCTTGCCTCAAATGTAGATTTAAATGCAAATGTTGATCTGCCTTTAAAAGTCATTGAAAATAACCGAAATATCCCTATGATTTTGGTGAATGAAAATGGAGAAATAGATTATTTTCAAAATCTTGATTCTGTAAAATCCTTAAATAAAAAATATTTAGAAAAGCAATTGGCAAAAATGAAGGCTGAAAATAAGCCCATAGAATTGAGTTATAAAGGAAAAAATAGGCAATTTATCTATTACCGAAATTCCGATTTATTAAACAAACTAACATACTATCCTATTGCTTTAATACTAATTCTATTGCTTTTCTTAAGTGTAATTTATATGTTTTACAACTCAAATAAAGTTGCGGAAACCAATAAGCTTTGGACAGGAATGGCAAAGGAAACTGCGCATCAAATTGGTACACCTTTGTCTTCTTTATTAGGGTGGATTGCAATTTTAAGAATGGAAAAAGTAGATAATAAATATGTTGAAGAAATAGAAAAAGATGTAAATAGATTAAACACTATTGCAAATCGTTTTTCTAAAATTGGTTCTGCTCCAAAATTGAAAAAAGAAAACATTGTTACGATTACCAAAGTGGCTTTTGACTACTTAAAATCTCGAAGTTCCAAACAAATTTCCTTCTCTTTTGCCGCTACAAATCCTGAAATTTATACCCTTTTAAATAAAGAATTATTTGGTTGGGTTATAGAAAACCTCATCAAAAATGCTATTGATGCTATGATGGGAAAAGGAGTACTAACACTAACGGTAGAAAACACCCCTAAAAAAGTAAAAATCACCATTACTGACACCGGAAAAGGAATGTCAAAAAAGCTTTTTAAACAAATATTTAAACCTGGATTTACAACCAAAAAACGGGGTTGGGGATTGGGTTTATCACTCTCAAAACGTATTGTTTCTGACTACCACAAAGGAAAAATATTTGTGCAAAAATCGGAGATCGGAAAAGGAACTACTTTTGAAATTTTGCTAGAAAAGGCTTTGCTTTCTTCTTAGTGGTTTTTTCTGATGCCAAAGGAAATAAAGGGATTACTCAAAATTAACAGCAATATTTTCAGCTAAAGTAACAAAAGCATCCTTAGACAACTTTACTTTTTGCTTAAATTGAATATCCGCCATTGCATTTAAAGGAATTAAATGTACATGTATATGTGGCACTTCTAAACCAATAACACTCATACCAACTCTGTTACAAGGAACTGTTTTTTCTAAAGCTTTTGCAACACGATAAGAAAAATTCATAAGGTTTGTATATGCTTCTTGTGATAAATCGAAAAGCTTATTTTCTTCTTTTTTAGGAACAACCAACGTATGTCCAGGAGCATTTGGATTGATATCTAAAAAGGCAATAAAATTTTCATCTTCTGCAACTTTGTAACAGGGAATTTCTCCTTCAATTATTTTTGTAAATACGCTCATAAAAAAGTTATTTGTTCTTAGTGAATAAAAAATAGGATCTCTAGAATCCTCCCTATGTATGAAAGACAGATTTGTTATCGAGAAATAGCCACAACTTCGAATTTCATAATTCCGTTTGGAACTTGAATTTCTGCAATATCTCCAACCTCTTTCCCTAATAAACCTTTACCAATTGGTGAGTTTACAGACAATTTTCCATTTCTAACATCTGTTTCAGAATCTGCTACTAAAGTGTAAGAAAATTCCATGCCATTGGATGTATTCTTAATTTTTACGATAGAATGAATCAATATTTTAGAAGTATCTAATTGAGATTCATCTATAATTCTAGCACTAGAGATTACATTTTTCAATTTGGCAATTTTAAACTCCAAATGGGATTGTTCTTCTTTGGCAGCATGGTATTCAGCATTCTCACTTAAATCCCCTTTATCACGTGCATCAGCAATTTCTTGAGTTACTCTAGGGCGCTCAATTTGTTCTAATTGCACCAATTCATCTTTCAATTTTTTTAATCCTTCTGCTGAATAATAAGATATGTCGCTCATTTTTTTTTATTTAAAATTATCTATTTCGCCTAGTAAATTTGATTAATTTACCCTAAAAATCCGTCTCTGGGTTAAATCTAAAAATCCCATTACCTATAAAGGAATGAGATTGTCTTACAAATGTACAAAATATTTGTAAATTGCAATCGTTGTTTAATAACGAAAGATAATCATGATTAAAAAAGTGCTTTTTTTCTTTTCCTTCTTCGCCTTTTTAAATTGTTCGAACAATGAAGATTTAAACAATTGTAGACAAGCATTACCTTTAAATTATACGACAGATTTAAATAATCCAGCATTAATAAATGTTTTGGTGCCAGGTGGTTTTGTTGAGCTTACGGGAGGTTCTAAAGGAATCCTTTTAGGGAATGTAAACGGGAGTGAATTTATTGCCTATGATAAAATTTGTCCCGTAGGAGACTGTGAAGATCCTATGACTTTTGAAAGAGGTATTGTTTTAAAATGTGCCTGTGACAAAAGTGAATATGGTGTTGGAAAAGGCATTGGTGGTGCTCCGCAAACGGAAGGTTTTGTATGTCCTGCAATAGAATACAGGGTTCTCAAAAATGGAACAGCACTTCGAATCACAAATTTTTAATAGCATACAAAATTTAAGTTACTTACTTTTGCGTAAACACAACTTTATATTCAGTGAAAAACTACTATTCTTCAGATTTTAAGCTAGGCATCCTTGGTGGAGGACAATTAGGTAGAATGCTTTTAGCCGAAACTCAAAAATTCGACATTCATACCGCTATTTTAGAAAGTAATAAAAAGGCACCATGTGCAGAAATATGCAATCGTTTTGTAGTAGGAGATTTATTAGATTTTAACGCTGTTTATAACTTCGGAAAAACAGTAGACCTTCTTACAATTGAAATAGAAAAAGTAAACCTTGATGCTTTAGATGCCTTAGAAAAAGAGGGTTTAATTATCTTTCCAAAACCAAAAGATTTACGCATTATTCAAAACAAAGCACATCAAAAAAACTTTTATATAGACCATCAAATTCCTACGGCGGCGTTTTCTCATTATGCCTATTTAGAGGAATTAAAACACTCTTTTGAAAACAGTATTATTGAATTCCCATTTGTATGGAAAGCAGCTCGTTTTGGTTACGATGGAAATGGCGTGAAGATTGTGAGAAATCTTGAAGACTTAGAAAGTTTACCAAATGTTGAATGTATTACTGAGCAACTAATTCCTTTTAAAAATGAATTGGCAGTCATTGTTGCAAGAAATGCAGCTGGAGAAACGAAAACATATCCTGTTGTGGAGATGGAATTTCATCCCGAGGCAAACCAAGTAGAGTATGTTATTTGTCCAGCAAGAATAACAACTAAAGTTGCAGAAAATGCGAGAGAAATTGCTTTAAAAGTAGTGAGTGATTTAGATTTTGTTGGATTATTGGCAGTAGAAATGTTTCAAACAGTAGACGATAAAATCATAGTAAACGAAGTTGCTCCACGACCACATAATTCTGGACATTATTCAATTGAAGCGAGTTATACAAATCAATTTGAGCAGCATTTACGTAGTATTTTAAACCTTCCTTTGGGGAATACCGAAAGTAAAGTTGCAGGAATTATGGTAAATTTAGTCGGTGAAGAAGGTTTTTCTGGTGATGTAATTTATAAAAACATTGAAGATATTTTAAAAATTGATGGAGTTACTCCTCATATTTATGGAAAGAAAGAAACACGTCCTTTTCGTAAAATGGGTCATGTTACTATTGTAAACTCTGATATAAATAAAGCAAGAACAATAGCACAAAAAGTAAAGGAAACAATTAGAGTGATAAGCAAATAATTATGGTAGGAATAATAATGGGAAGTGATTCAGATCTTCCAATAATGCAAGAAGCAATAGACATTTTAGAAAGTTTTAATATTCAAATAGAAGTTGACATTGTCTCTGCGCACAGAACGCCAGAGAAATTAGTTGACTATTCTAAAAACGCACACACAAGAGGTGTAAAAGTAATTATTGCTGGCGCTGGAGGCGCTGCTCATTTACCTGGCATGGTGGCTTCTATGAGTCCGTTGCCTATAATTGGGGTTCCTGTAAAAAGCAGCAATTCTATTGATGGTTGGGATTCTATTTTATCTATTTTACAAATGCCCGGAGGGGTTCCTGTTGCAACTGTCGCTTTAAATGGTGCAAAAAATGCAGGAATTTTAGCCGCTCAAATTATAGGTGCTTCAGACGAAGTTGTTTTAAATAAAATAATTGAGTACAAAGAAGCCTTAAAATTGAAGGTCGAAAAAGCTTCTGAACGGGTAAGAAAATAACTCCTATCTGGCGAAACTTATTTCAGCTTTTTACACCATTTTTTAATGAGATTCCGAAACAAGTTCGGAATGACAACTTTTAAAAATAAACTATTATATATTTTTTTAAAAATGAATCCACTTTTAGACGATTTTAATACGGCCCCTTTTTCTAAAATTTCCAATAACGACTTCAAGCCAGCAATTAAAAAAGGCATTGAAATTGCAAAATCAGAAATTGATGCAATCATAAATAATGTAGAAAACCCAAGTTTCGAAAACACAACCATTGCTTTAGACTTTACAGGTGAAAAACTAAATAGAATTACGAGTATTTTTTTTAACTTAAATTCTGCAGAAACGAATGATGAAATTCAGAAAATCGCACAAGAAGTTTCTCCTTGGTTAAGTCAGTTTAGAAATGATATTACTTTAAATGAAGCCTTATTTAAAAGGGTAAAAACTGTTTTTGATCTAAGAAAAACGCTAGATCTAACTCCTGAACAAAAAACACTTTTAGACAAGCAGTATAAAAGCTTTGCAAGAAATGGGGCTAATTTAAACGAGGTTGATAAAAGTAGACTTCGAGAAATTGACGCAAAACTTTCTAAATTATCTTTAAAATTTGGAGAAAATGTATTGGCAGAAACCAATGCCTTTGAAATGCACTTAACAAGTGAAAACGAGCTAGCAGGTTTGCCTGAAAGCGTAAAAGAAGCAGCGAAAGAAGTTGCAAAATCTAAAGACAAACAAGGTTGGGTTTTCACCTTAGATTACCCTAGTTATATGCCTTTTTTGACCTACGCAGACAATCGAGCATTGCGCAAGAAAATGGCAATTGCTGCTGGGAAAAAAGCATTTCAAGAGAATGCATTTAACAATGAAAAGAATGTTTTAGAAATTGTAAATCTTCGGCATCAAAGAGCCAATTTATTAGGCTACAAGACACATGCACATTTTGTTCTGGAAGAAAGAATGGCAGAAACTCCTGAAAAAGTGATTAAATTTTCTAACAATTTATTAGAAAAAGCAAAACCGGCAGCACGAAAAGAATTTAAAAAATTAGAAGACTACGCTAAAAAATTAGACGGAATAGACCAACTTCAAAAATGGGATGGTGCTTATTATTCAGAGAAATTAAAGAAGGAATTGTTTGATTTGGACCAAGAATTATTAAAACCTTATTTTAAATTAGAAAATGTAATTGAGGGTGTTTTTAAAATTGCAAGTAAATTATTTGACATTCAATTTGAAGAAGTTGCTAACATCGACAAATATCATGAAGATGTTAAAACATATAATGTGACAGACACTAGTGGAAATTTTGTTTCGGTTTTTTACGCAGATTTTCATCCTCGGAAAGGGAAAAGAAATGGTGCATGGATGACTTCCTATAAATCACAACAAATTAAAAACGGAATTAACGACAGACCACACGTTTCTATCGTTTGTAACTTTACAAAACCAACAGCAACAAAACCGTCATTATTAACTTTTAATGAAGTTACTACCTTATTTCACGAGTTTGGACATGCGCTTCATGGAATGTTAGCAAACACAACCTACAACAGCTTGTCTGGAACCTCTGTTTCTTGGGATTTTGTTGAATTACCAAGTCAAGTTTTAGAAAATTGGTGTTTTGAAAAAGAAGCCTTAGAATTGTTTGCAAAACACTATGAAACAGGTGAGATCATCCCAATGAAATATGTAGAGAAAATTAAAGAATCTGCTAGTTTTCATGAAGGAATGCAAACGTTAAGACAGTTAAGTTTTGGATTGTTAGACATGCAATGGCATGGTAGCGAGTCGCCACAGACAATTTCTTCTGTAAAAGAATTTGAAAACAATGCTTTTGCTGAAACAAAATTATACCCTGATGTTGCTGAAAATGCAATGAGTACTGCGTTTTCTCATATTTTTCAAGGAGGATATTCTGCGGGATATTATTCTTATAAATGGGCAGAAGTTTTAGATGCCGATGCTTTTGAATACTTTTTAGAAAAAGGAATTTTCAACAAAGAAGTGGCAACAAAGTTTAAAGAGAATGTATTATCTAAAGGAGGAACAGAAAAACCAATGACATTATACAAACGCTTTAGAGGAGCAGCACCAAAACCAGAGGCTCTTTTAAGACGTGCTGGACTGTTATAAGTATTCAGTTTGCAGTCAGCTTTTTTTACTACTAACTGAAGACTATTTTACTGCAAACTATTTTTAACTTCAATCCATTTACTCATAAATTTTGTGGCTTGCAAAGTTTGATGTTGTAACAAATTGCCTAAAAAATTTTGAGTTCTATGTTGTTCTAAATTCTCTTGAATTTCTTTGATTTTTTTAATAAAAAGCAAACCTAACTTCTCTTTATCATACACATGATTGATGATGTCAATTCCTTTTGATTGACAGTTTTTCCACATACTTTTATTTTGATACAATGCTATTGAAATGAGTGCAAAATCAGAAAAATTATTTTCTATAAAACCATTCCAAACAAATCTATCACACATTCCTTCTGCGCCTATTTCTGTGGTTACACTTGGTGTCCCGCAAATCATAGCTTCTGTCAGTTTTCCTTTAATACCTGCGCCAAAGCGCAAGGGAGCGATAACTAATCTCGCATTTCCTACAACTTCTTTTGCGGAATCTGCAAATCCTTTAATAAGAAACCCTTCTTTTTTATTATGTAATTGATTTATTTGTTGATTTGCATACGCACCATAAACATGCAATTCAGCCTTTGGAAGAGAGGCTCTAATTTGGTTCCAAATTTCATTTTTTAAGGTTAAAACGGCATCAACATTAGGTTTGTGAAAAAAATTACCAATAAAAATAAAATGGGCTCTTTCTTCAAAAGATTTCCATTTTTTAATTTGATTATCATCAATTTTATCTAATAAAAAAGGCAAGTAATACAGTATTTTTTCATCAATTTTAAAAATATTTTTAAGTAAATCCATTTCATAAGTAGAAATAATTAAACTCATATCACATCTCAAAATTGAGGCAATTTCTCTTTTTGTATCATCCGACTTCAACAGCGCTTCTTCTGAAAACGCTTCTTCTTTTTTTAATTGTTGATGCCGCGTTTTTCTTAAAAAATGTAAATCCTCTGTGTCTAAAATTCGAATTGCATTTGGACAATTTTCTATAACTCGCCAACCAAATTGTTCTTCCATCATAAAACGATCAAAGAGTACAATCGTTGGTTGTAAATCTTTTATAAAATTATCAAAAGAAGCATTATTTAATGCTATAGAGACAGTATCAATTCCTAAAGAACTTAGATCTGCTCCGTTATCGCTTTTTTCAGCAGGTGAAGCAAAAGTTATGTTCCAATCTTCTTGTAAAAATTGTTCCATAAGTTGCAACATTCTACTTCCAGCAGCAGAAGCGTTGGGTGCTACCCAAACAGCACCAATGATTAAAACTTGTTGTTTTTTCAATTTCTTAAAATTAATTTTTTCAATTTCTTTTGAATTGAAAACAGCATAAAAATAAAACGAATACTATAATTTTTATGAGGTAAAACTAGTAAATTCTCCCTTTATTTTATGAAAATATCCGTATTTTTGTTACTTATTAGTGAAAATTAAACCGAAAGGTTCTATTATACGCAAATTAAACGCACTCATGAAATACGATATTATTGTAATTGGATCTGGTCCTGGGGGATACATTTCTGCAGTTAGAGCTTCTCAATTAGGTAAAAAGGTAGCAATTATAGAAAAATATGCAACTTTGGGCGGAACCTGCTTAAACGTTGGTTGCATCCCTTCAAAAGCGTTATTAGATTCTTCTCATCATTTTTATGATGCGGTACATCACTTCGAAGAACATGGAATTTCTGTTGAAAAACCCACTTTCGATTTTGGTAAAATGGTAGACAGAAAAGCAAAAGTTGTTGAAACTACCACAGGTGGAATTAAATATTTGATGGACAAAAACAATATTGATGTGTATGAAGGTTTGGGTTCTTTTGTTGATAAAACACATGTAAATATTGCAAAAAATGATGGTACATCAGAGGTTATTGAAGGTACGAATATCATTATAGCAACAGGTTCAAAACCTGCCACTTTACCTTTTATTACGCTTGATAAAGAACGCGTAATCACTTCAACAGAAGCTTTAAAACTACCTGAAGTACCAAAACACTTAATTGTAATTGGTGGTGGTGTTATTGGTTTGGAGTTAGGTTCTGTATACAAGCGTTTAGGTGCAGATGTTACTGTTGTAGAATATCAGGACAAAATTGTTCCTGGAATGGATACAGATGTTTCAAAAGAATTACAAAAAGTATTCAAAAAACAGGGAATTAAGTTTGCAACGAGTCATAAAGTAAAGTCTGTCGAAAGAGATGGCAATGCTGTTGTGGTAAAAGCTACTGATAAAAAAGAGCGAGAAATAACGTTTTCTGGTGATTATTGTTTGGTTTCTGTTGGAAGGCAAGCATATACAGAAGGTTTAGGTTTAGAAAAAATTGGCGTTGAAGTAAATGAACGCGGGCAAATTGCTGTAAACAATCATTTGCAAACAAACATTGCTACTATTTACGCAATTGGTGATGTGGTTAAAGGTGCAATGTTAGCGCACAAGGCAGAAGAAGAAGGTGTAGTCGTTGCTGAATATTTAGCGGGTGAAAAACCACATATTAATTATAATTTAATTCCTGGAATCGTTTATACGTGGCCAGAGGCGGCTTCAGTTGGTAAGACAGAAGACGAACTAAAAGAGGGAAAAGTTGCTTATAAAGCTGGGAAATTTTCTATGAGAGCTTTAGGCAGGTCTCGTGCAAGTGGAGATATCGATGGTTTTGTAAAAGTTTTAGCCGATAAGAATACGGATGAAATTTTAGGGGTTCATATGGTTGGTGCACGTGTTGCAGATTTAATTATGGAAGCTGCCGTTGCAATGGAATTTAGAGCATCTGCTGAAGATTTAGCAAGAATTTGTCATGGTCACCCAACCTATTCTGAAGCGGTAAAAGAAGCTGCAAAAGCAGCTTGGGATGGAAAACCTTTGAACGCATAAACAAATAAAAAAAGGTAGTAAATTAAAATTACTACCTTTTTTATTCTTGCACCTTTTATTGAAAATGGTATCCATTTTATTTTAAACCCAATGGCAAATAATTCCTCCCATAATGGCTAACGTTACGATCCAATAACCTGCATTTATAGCAATATATTTTACACTTTTTCTTTCAAACATAGCAACAATAGACAGTATTGGAAGCACAAAAAAGATTCCAGACATTGTTCCATGTAAAGCGCCGTGTTTAAAAGTTCTAAAACGGTCTCCATAAGTACCTAAAAAGTTTTGGAAAAAAGTAAATGCTTCGCCTGTTTGATCTTCAAACCCAGGTTCTCCTTGTAAAACTTGCATTACTCCCATTTGATGAATCACTAAAAAAAGTAAAAAGAAGGCAAGTAAAAAGCTAAATACATAGCTAAGGATTAATGTCAATACCATATTTTGACCTACTAAAGATGCTTTGGTAAAATTCATTTCTTTCATCCAGACATTTCCAAATAAAGAGCCATACCAGAAAAAGCCAATAAGGATTGGCACTAAAGCTGCTAAAAACAGCACTAAATAATTCATTTCCATAATTTTTTTTCATTAAATGTACAAAAAAAAATGAAATTGTAACTCAATAAAAAAATCGAAAGCGACTACTTTCGATTCCTATTAAAAATTATATGTGTATGTTTTACTGAATTTTCATCGATTTTGCAATCGCTTCTAGTTCAAACAAAAAAGCTCTTTTGTTTACAGAGGGTGCATATGTAAATCCTTCAAAAACAATCAGTCTATGGTTCTTTTTGTCAACAACCGTGTAGTTTAAAAATGGCCCTGCCATAAAATCATTTTTTACCTCCCATTTTCCTCGTGTCTCATAGGCTTTTTTACTGTCAATAACTGCATCAAACGTAAAAGGAGTGTAGGCCTTTTCTGTAGTCATATACATTGTTTCTGGATCGGAACCTGGAATGTATTTTTTACCAATGCTATTTCTAACTGCAACAATACTATCTGAAACACGGGTTTCATCCACTAAGGGGATTGAATATAGTAAAATGTTATTGCTCCCCGTTTTTGCAATCCCACTCGTTAGATGGTGGCGCAACCACAAGAATTCTCCGGTATCATCCACCTTGTTAAATTTATCGTGGATAGTTAATGAAACCCCTAAGTTCTGGAGGGTTTTAAATTGAGAAACATCTAATTGGTTCTTTTTAAACAAATTTTGAGTCATGCGTATGTCTGATGCTGTAAACGTTTTTATAATTTCTTTTTCGTGTTTTTTGAACAGTTTCACAACCCCTTCATCGTCTTTTGCATACACATAGATAATGGTTTGAGGTTGGGCATACACATTGTTTCTAACAAAGAATTTTTCTTCATCTGCAACACCAATCACTAGGATGTTTCTAGCTACTTTCATCATATTTCCAAATCCGTTTGGAGCTACTTGAGATACCGATAAAATAGTTTCAGGCTGCGGTAAACCAACCATTAGTTCGCCAAAAGAACTTCTTATTTCTTTACCAATATCACCTGTCCAGTCACTTGCATTGGCAACAACCATCACTTTACTTATTTTACCAATTGAAGTTCGTAAAACAAATTTATCATTCCCAACACAAGCTGTTAGTAAAATTGTGATGGCAAATAACGTATGTAATTTTTTCATATTTTTAAATTTGATTCCAAGTTAGGATACCTCTAGCACACCAAAAATTGTTCCCTTTTTAAACTTAATTGAAATAACTTTTTTAAAATTCTATTGAAAAGTTTCAAATCGCATTCTTTTTATTGGTTGTATCCCTTTTTCTATTTATTGCTATTTTTTTGCCGAATAACTTTACTTTTTAGGATAAATATACAGCCTTTGCCCAATTTTTAAATGGGTACTTTTTAAGCTATTCCAACGTTCAATATCAGTTATATAAACGCCAAATTTTTGGGCTATTTTTCCTAAAAAATCACCATTTCGAACTTTATAACGAATCCGTTTATCCATTTCAAAGTATTTAGGCAACGGATTTTCTCTTTGAGCATCGGCTAAATCTGCTAAAGCATAAATTTCTTCTTCTTTATCTAGAAATTCAACAATTTTAGTGCTCGGTAATCTTAGTGCATAATTTCTGCCTTCTATAAAGGGAATAATCGCTAATTTATAAGCAGGATTTAAGTCCGTCAATACATCTTTATGAACGTTGATTTTCTCCGAAATTTGTTCGAAAGTAATCGTTCTTTTTATTTGAATTGTATCGGTTTGAAAATTAAAAAACTCAGGGACTTCTGAATAAACTTTATGCTTATCGGCATATTCAAAAAGATACATGGTTGCATAAAAAGCAGGAACATAACCTGCTGTTTCTCTTGGTAAATAAGGTCTTATATTCCAGTAATTTTTATTACCTCCAGAACGCTTTATCGCTTTTCTTACATTTCCTGGTCCAGAATTATAGGCTGCTAACGCTAAATCCCAATCACCAAAAATAGTATGTAATTGACGTAAATATTTACACGCAGCAATCGTTGCTTTTACAGGATCTTGACGTTCGTCTACATAAGAACTTACTTTTAAATCGAATTGTTTTCCTGTTCCATACATAAATTGCCACAAACCTGTTGCGCCAACTCTAGATTTTATTTTTGGTCTTAAAGCAGATTCCACAATTGCCAAATACTTCATTTCTAAAGGAATATCATATTGATCTAGATACTGCTCAAACATTGGAAAATAGTATTTTGCCTTTGCCATTAAAGCTGGATAGTATCTTTTACGATATCGTAAATAACTATTGATTACTTTTTCTAAAGAGGGATTGTAGGCCAAATTAAAAGGAGTCCTATCATTTAAGGCTGAAAGGCGAACTTTTAATAAAGCGGATGTTAATACCGTTGTTGTGTTTCCGGTAATATCTTTGTCATTAATCACATAGACAAGTGTGTCTATTAATGCTGAATTAAATTGTTTTTCTATAAGGAGACTGTCAATAACTTTTAAATCATTATCAGAATAAAATGTGGGTTTAATCGGTTTTATTAAAGAATCTTCAGCAATAAATAGTGTGTCTCTTTTTGTTTTTAAGACAGTGTTGTTTTTTTCTTGTGAAAAAATAACATTTGTTAGGAGCAGGAATACAATTAGTTTCTTCATCTTAAATTTTAAACATCAAGCTCTACAACAATTGGACAATGATCTGAATGCTTTGCTTCTGGCAAAATATAGGCTCTTGATATTTTATCTTTTAATGGTTCAGAAACCATCGCATAATCCAAACGCCAACCTTTATTATTTGCTCTAGAGTTTGCTCTGTAACTCCACCAAGAGTATGCTTGTTTCTCTTTATTTAAAAAACGAAAACTATCAATAAATCCACTGTTTATAAACGCGCCCATCCAAGTTCTTTCTTCTGGTAAAAAGCCAGAAACTCCTTTCATTTTTGGGTTGTGAATGTCTATTGCCTCATGACAAATATTATAGTCACCACAAATGACTAAATTCGGTATTTCTTGTTTTAAATTATTGATGTATTCTTGAAATTCATCCATATAATTCAACTTAAAATTGAGTCTTTCTGCGTTGGTTCCTGAAGGTAAATACAAACTCATTACGGAAACTTCATCCCCACCTTCAGTGCGGGCAGGAAAATCTACACGTAAATTTCTTCCTTCAAAATCCATTGTTTCAATACCTGTTCCATAAGCGATATGATTGGGTTTTTCTTTACAAAAAATAGCCACTGAAGAATAGCCTTTTTTTTGTGCAGAAAACCAATAATGATATGGATAACCAGCGTTTTCAAAGTCAGTTAAGTCCAATTGTTCTTTATGTGCTTTGGTTTCTTGAAGGCAAATGACATCTGGATTTGCCACTTGCAACCAATCTATAAAACCTTTTTTTAAAGCAGCTCTAATTCCGTTTACATTGTATGATATTATTTTCATAAAAACCGATCTTTACTTCTTCTAAAATGGAAGAAAACTCATTCTTAAATATATTTTCGTTTGAACCTTAATCAAAAAAAGTCCTTTCCTCTGGAAAGGATTTAAGATAGGATCATTTCGGGGATTTCTCCATTTACGATTAAAGTTCCCGCTGTTCCCTTTTGAATCTCTTCGACAGAGACTCCAGGAGCTCTTTCTAATAAATGAAATTGATTGTTTTTGACTTCTAGGACGGCTAGGTTAGTCACAACTTTCGTAACGCATCCAACACCTGTTAATGGCAAGGAACATTGTTTTAAAAGCTTAGATTCACCACGTTTGTTAGTGTGCATCATTGCTACGATAATATTCTCTGCGGACGCTACTAAATCCATAGCACCTCCCATTCCTTTGACCATTTTTCCTGGAATTTTCCAATTCGCAATATCCCCATTTTCGGCAACCTCCATGGCTCCTAAAATTGTAAGGTCAACATGTTTGCCCCGAATCATAGCAAAGCTCAAAGAAGAATCAAAAAAACTTGCTCCAGGCAGTGTCGTAATTGTTTGCTTTCCTGCGTTTATAATATCAGCGTCTTCTTCCCCTTCAAAAGGAAAAGGACCCATTCCTAAAACACCGTTTTCACTTTGAAACTCAACTTCAATATCTGTTCGAACATAGTTGGCCACCAATGTAGGAATTCCAATACCTAGGTTTACGTAAAACCCATCTTGAACTTCTTGTGCGATTCGCTGTGCGATTCCATTTTTATCTAAAGCCATGACATTATTGTTTTTTTTTTACTGTCCTTTGCTCAATTCTCTTTTCATAATTTTTTCCTTGAAAAATACGTTGCACAAATATTCCTGGAATATGAACATGATCAGGATCTAAGGTACCAACAGGAACCAGTTCTTCTACTTCCGCAACCGTAATTGTTGCTGCACCACACATGTTTGGATTGAAATTTCTAGAAGTTCCTTTAAAAACTAAATTTCCTGCAGCATCTCCTTTCCACGCTTTTACAAAAGCAAAATCTGCTTTAAATGCAGGTTCTAAAACATACATTTTCCCACCAAATTCTCTAGTTTCTTTGCCTTCAGCTACTTCAGTTCCGTAGCCAGCAGGTGTATAAAATGCAGGGAAACCTGCTTGTGCAGCTCTACATTTTTCTGCTAAAGTTCCTTGTGGTGTTAATTCTACTTCTAATTCTCCTGATAACATCTGACGCTCAAATTCATCATTTTCACCAACATAAGAAGAAATCATTTTTTTTATTTGTTTCTTTTGAAGTAATCGCCCTAAACCAAAATCATCAATACCTGCATTGTTTGAAATACAAGTAACTGCTCTAACTTCTAGTTTTACTAATTCTGCAATTGCGTTTTCTGGAATACCACACAATCCAAAACCACCAAGCATTAAAGTCATATTGCTTTGAACCCCTTGAAGCGCTTCTTGTACATTTTTTACCTTTTTATTTATCATACTGATTTCTTTCTGATTTATAATTAAAAAACGCTGAAACAAGTTCAGAATAAATTAAAAATCGGTGTCTTCTTCAGGAAGTACGACTTTCTTCTCTTCATTCACTTCTCCGTCTTCATCCATTATATCCTTTTCATTACCACAGTCAATATTTATTGATAGTTTTTTTGGTTTTTCAAAGTCATCTTGACTGATATTTAATGTTTCATCAGCATAACATTTTTTCATATACAATGCCCAAGAAGGTAAAGACATTGTTGCTCCTTGACCTTTGGAAATTCCTTCAAAATGGGTTGCTCTGTCTTCTCCTCCAGTCCAAACTCCTGTAGCTAAATTTGGAACAATACCCATAAACCAACCATCAGATTGATTTTGAGTTGTACCCGTTTTACCAGCGATTGGATTTGTAAATTCATACGGATAACCTGTTACATATTTTGGCTTTTCCCAAGGCAAACGCAAACGAACTCCGGAGCCAGATTCAGTAACTCCTTTTAATAAATCCAACACCACATAAGCAGATTCTTCACTTAAAACTTCTTTGGTTTCTGGTGTAAATTCTTGTAAAACAGTTCCGTTTTTATCTTCAATTCTTTTTAAAATCATTGGTGAAACTCGCAGCCCTTTGTTTGCAAAGGTAGCATAAGCACTGACCATTTCTAATAATGATAAATCTACAGCTCCTAAGGCAATGGATGGGTTTGCTCGAATTTTACTTTCAATACCTGCTGATTTTGCTAAACGAACCACATTTTTTGGAGAGACCATATCGATCAATCTCGCAGACATCGTATTTACAGAACCTGCTAAACCGTCTTTTAAGGTCAGCATTCCTCCATACTTTAAACCAGAGTTTTTTGGAGTCCATTCTTCTTGAATCCCATATTTTCCTTTCGGAATTGTATAAAGTACGTTTGGGAACTCATCACATGGAGACATTTTTAATTGATTAATTGCTGTAGCATATACAAAAGGTTTGAAGGTAGAACCTACCTGTCTTTTCTGTTGTGCAACTGCATCATATTTGAAATGTTTGTTATCAATACCTCCCACCCAAGCTTTTATATGACCGGATTGTGGTTCAATAGACAACAGTCCAGAACGCAAGAAATACTTGTAATATTTTATAGAATCATTGGGAGATAGAATTGTATCTCGATTTCCTTTCCAAGAAAAAACACTCATTGTTGTTTTAGTGTTGAAAATTTTATCAATTTCTTTTTTAGATTTACCTGCAATTTTTAACCTTTTATATCTAGTAGAATTTTTCTTTCCTCTTTCTATAATTGCTTTAATTTCGTCCTTATCTATATCGTAAAAAGGTGCTGTCTTATTTTGCTTTTGTTCTTTAAAAAAATACGATTGTAAATTAGAGACATGTTCTTTTATAGCTTCTTCTGCATATTGCTGCATTCGAGAATCTAGGGTTACATAAATTTTTAAACCATCTCTATAAATATTATATTCTTCACCATTTGGTTTCGGATTCGTTTGTACCCATTTCCTAAGAACTTTTTGTAAATGAGACCTAAAATAAGTTGCAGCTCCATCACTATGCCCTTCTTTATTAATGTTTAAACCTAAGTCTAATTGTTGTAAAGAATCTTTTTCTTTTAATGAAATAAACGCACTACGATTCATTTGTTTTAACACAACGTTTCTTCGTTGTGTTACTAATTTAACTCTTCTTAAAGGGTTAAAATAAGAGGAATTTTTTAGCATCCCAACTAGCATTGCAGATTCCTGAACATCTAACTCTCTGGGTTCTTTTCCAAAATAAATTCGCGCTGCAGAACGAATACCGACTGCTTGGTTTAAAAAGTCGTACTTATTTAAGTACATGGTTAAGATCTCATTTTTAGTGTATTGCCGCTCTAATTTGATAGCAACAACCCATTCCTTTACTTTTTGAAAAACTCTTTTAATTTTATGGGTCGATCTTTTTCCTGTAAACAACATTTTTGCAAGCTGTTGTGTAATCGTACTTGCTCCGCCACTTCCTGGTTTTAAAACGGCTCTTGCAGTGCCTCTAAAATCAATACCGGAATGCTCATAAAAACGTTCGTCTTCAGTCGCAACTAAAGCTTTTATTATATTTTCTGGTAAATCTTTAAAATGAATAGGAGTTCTGTTTTCCGCAGCATACTTCCCTAAAGTTTTACCATCTGAAGAAATAACTTCAGTGGCTAAATTGTTTTCGGGGTTTTCTAATTCTTCAAACGTTGGCAACTTGCCTAAACCTCCTAGAGAGGCAATAAAAAACAATAATAATATTGATACAAATCCACTAAGGATAAGCAGCCAAAACCATTTAATATGTTTTTTGAAATTTGTTTTTTTCTTTTTCGCCATAATAAAATACTGATTCTCAATACTGTTGAGATTTCATTAACATGTCTTTCCTGCAGCAATAGGAATTTGATCTAATTTTCGATACTAAAACCAACTTCTTGGATTCCTTTTAAAAAAGCAATTGGATTTACATCCCCATTTTTTCGCATTGCATGTCGCACATTAAAGAGATGCTTTCCTGAAATTAAAAACGTCTTATTTTCTTTATAAAATAATTTATTTTCTTTAATCTCTGTAAGCCCGTTTCCTAAAAACCTTCCCGTTTCATCTGCCATTTCGTATTGTAATGTATCAATAATTGTCGTTTCGTTTGGAAAAATGAGCTCTGTAATAATATATAAATTGCTATAGGCGTATTCACTATTATTTCTAATATTAATAAATAAATTTTTTGGAGAAATAGTGTCTTTTACATCAAACTCAAACATCACTTTTTCATTTGCTTTCCATCCTTCAGTCGCTACTGATTTATAGGTATTGAAATCCGTTTTATCAGTACATGAAAACATTAAAAAAAGAGCTCCTAAAACAATTGAAAAATTATTTATTTTCAGAATTGTTCTCATTTTTTGGGTTATTATTTTTACGATTCCTATTGTTCCTTCTTGGGTTATTCCCCTTTTTAACTTCGCCTTTTGGTTGATTTTCATTCCTTTCAGGTTTCGGTTTTGCTTGCTGGTTTTGTTGTTTTTTAGCTTGTGGATTTCTTTTTTGAGTTGGATTCGGCTTATTATTATTTGTATTAACAGCCGCTTTTTTCTTATTTCTGTTACGGTTATTTCTGTTGCGTTTGCTCGTTTTTGGTGCATCAAAACGCGTTAAACTATCTTGACCAGCAGCATCTTCAAAATCAACTTTTACAGGAATCACAATTTCTGCTTCGTACTCTTCTAACGAAATAGACTTTTCTTTATTCTTATTGAGTTGAACTATTTCTAAAACTTGCTCCAAAGTAAGTCGGAACCATTTAAAACGCTCCTCTTTATAAGTATACCAAAGATGATTTTTAAAGATATCCATCTTCACAAAAACAGCTTCTCCTTTTTCAGTTTTAAGCACTAAATCCTGTTTTGGAAACGTTTTTAAAGCATCCAAATAGGTGTCTAATTCAAAATTTAAACAACATTTTAATTTACCACATTGTCCTGCTAGCTTTAACGGATTCAGAGATAATTGTTGGTAACGTGCTGCTGATGTGGTTACTTTCCTAAAATCTGTTAACCAAGTAGAGCAACATAATTCCCTACCACAAGAACCAACACCTCCTAGACGAGCCGCTTCCTGTCTTGCGCCCACTTGTTTCATTTCTATACGAATGGAAAAAGCACTTGCCAAATCTCTAATTAACTGTCTAAAATCTACTCTCGTTTCTGCGGTATAGTAAAAAATAGCTTTATTTCCATCTCCTTGATATTCTACATCAGACAATTTCATTTGCAACCCTAAACGTCCCAAAATTTCTCTCCCTCTTTTTTGAGTTTCTTCTTCTTTTGCTCTCGATTTTTGCCAAACATCAATATCTCTCTGACTTGCTTTTCTGTATATTTTCTTTACATCTTCATGATCTGCGGTGATTTTACGCTTTTTCATTTGCACTTTAACCAATTCTCCTGCCAAAGAAACGGTCCCAATATCATGTCCTGGGGAGCCTTCAACTGCCACAATATCTCCCATGGTTATGGATAAATTATCAGGATTGGTATAAAAATGTTTTCTTCCGTTTTTAAAACGAACTTCAAAAATATTGAATCTTTCTTGCCCGCTTGGTAAAGTCATGTTAGACAACCAATCAAAAACAGCTAGTTTATTACTACCACTTCCACAGGTTCCTGACCCACAATTACCATTACTTTTACAACCTTTTGGTACTCCATTCTCTGTTGTACCACAACTTCCACATGCCATCGTAAGTATATATATTTTATAGTTATTGGTTTTTGTTGCGGGTTATTTATAATCTAACACGAAAAATCAACATGTAAAAACGAATTCCTATTTTGGGTTCATAAATTGATTGTCAAGTTGCTATGAAAACACAAATTGACAAAGTTTAATCAGTAAATATACGAAATCTAAAGGACTCTTAAAAGGTAATTATTTCACAAAAGAAAAGCCTCAAAATGGAGTCCTCTACAATGTTAAATTTTAAATTTCAACATTTCACTGCGTCCTTTTTTGAAAATTTTATTACTATTTCCTTTGCCTTTTCTCAATTCTTTTTGGGCTTCAAAAGGCAATTGAATAACTTCTTGACAAGCTGAGGAACAGGTGTTTTCCATTTTTTCTGAACAAGCATCACATTGAATAAACAATAAATGGCAGCCTTCATTAGCACAGTTTGTATGAGTATCACAAAGAATTCCACATTGATGACAATTGGAAACAACATCATCAGAAATTCTTTCTGCTCTTCTATGATCAAACACAAAATTTTTGCCTATAAATTTATTTTCTAAACCTGCTTCTCTTACTTGACGTGTATATTCTATGATTCCTCCTTCTAGTTGAAACACATTTTTGAATCCCTTGTGCTTATAATAAGCAGATGCTTTTTCGCAACGAATTCCACCAGTACAATACATCAATAAATTTTTATCTTCTTTATTGTCTTTTAGGTCTTTTTCAATAATCTCCAAGGAGTCTCTAAAGGTGTCTACATCAGGAGTTACGGCGCCATCAAAATGACCTATTTCACTCTCATAATGGTTGCGCATATCGACACAAACAGTTGCTGGATTTTGCAACATTTCGTTGAATTCTTTGGCATTTAAATGAACTCCTTTATCAGTGACATCAAAACTCGCGTCTTGCAGACCGTCTGCAACAATTTTATCACGTACTTTTATTTTTAACTTTAGAAACGACTTATTATCGTGTTCGATAGCGACATTTAATCGAATGTCTTTCAAAAAAGAAATACTATCTATTTGGTCTTTTAAAGCATAGAAGTTTTCTGAAGGAACGGACAATTGTGCATTGATACCTTCGTAAGAAACATAAATTCTCCCAAGAACATCTATAGCATTCCATTCTAAAAACAACTTATCTCTAAATAGTAGTGGATTTTCTATCTTATAGTATTGATAGAATGATATTGTGAGGCGGTCTTTTCCAGCTTCATCAATTAATGCAGCGCGTTCTATGGCGCTTAACTTATTGTACAGTTGCATGCTATACTAATTTTAAGCTAAACTTGATTTAGCTTCTGTTTATAATTCACAAAATTACAATTTTTATCTTAAAATATATCATTGCAAAGTAGGAAGCAATATGCGTATTGGATAACTAATTTCTTGAAGCCAACTATCTTTGACAAACTCTACGGTGCTTTATTTGATTGATTTCATGCCCGATCAAATTGAAGACAGCTTTGATCTAAAAAATTTAAAAAGCAACGTTTTATTTTAAAATTTCCGCTCCTGACTATACTAAGCAAGGTTCATGGAGATGACAATTTTAACGCAAACCCGGGCAATACCTCGAGGAATTCTTTTCGATTAAAAATAACTTCGTTTCTCGCAACACCAAAAAAGTTTAAATTTAAACATCAGAAATTTATTTGATTTTTTTTTAACTTTGTATGATTTATAACGTTTTAACTGATTTATTTTATTCAATTTTTCATCATCTTTGCAGTATCAAAAAAGCAATAAGATGAAAATAGCTGTAGTTGGAGCAACTGGAATGGTTGGAACTGTAATGTTAGAAGTATTAGAAGAACGTAATTTACCAATAACGGAATTAATTCCTGTAGCATCTGCAAGATCTGCTGGTAAAAAATTAGCCTATAAAGGGAAGGAGTACACAGTTGTTACTCTAGAAGATGCCCTAAAGATGAAACCCGATGTGGCTTTATTTTCTGCGGGAGGTGATACTTCTTTAGAATGGGCTCCAAAATTTGCTGAAGTTGGTACAACTGTTATTGATAATTCTTCTGCCTGGAGAATGGATCCTACTAAAAAATTAGTGGTTCCAGAAATTAATGGAGATGTTTTAACTGTCGATGATAAAATTATTGCAAATCCTAATTGCTCTACAATTCAGTTAGTCGCTGCTTTATCGCCGTTACATTTAAAATATAAAATGAAGCGTGTAGTAGTTTCTACCTATCAATCTGTTTCGGGGTCAGGTATAAAAGCGGTACGACAACTAGATAATGAAGAAGCTGGTATTGAAGGTGAAATGGCATACCCTTATAAAATAGGAAGAAACGCTTTACCTCATTGTGATGTTTTCTTAGAAAATGGATACACGAAAGAAGAAATGAAATTGGTGAAAGAGCCTAAGAAAATATTACGTGATAGTTCTTTTACTGTAACAGCAACTGCTGTAAGAATTCCTACTGCTGGTGGGCATTCTGAGGCTGTAAATGTTCAGTTTGAAAATGATTTTGATTTGGCAGAAGTTCGTCAAATATTAAGTAGTACTCCAGGAATTATTGTAGAAGATGATTTGGCAAATAATGTATATCCTATGCCTATAAATGCACACAACAAAGATGAAGTATTTGTAGGGCGAATTAGAAGAGATGAATCTCAAGAAAATACGTTAAATTTGTGGATTGTTGCAGACAATTTAAGAAAAGGAGCGGCAACAAATACAATTCAAATTGCCGAATATTTAATAGAAAAGAATTTGGTGTAAATTATATATAATGGCAACATTTAACAAGGTAATTATAAAAGAAATAATACAAGAAACCGCAAATGCGGTTTCTGTTTTGTTTGATATCCCCCCACATTTACAAACGGAATTTAATTTTACTGCAGGACAGTATATTACACTTCAAAAGGAAATAGAAGGAGCGTTCGTTAGAAGAGCTTATTCCATTTGTTCAACACCTCAGAGTGGAACAATTAGAGTTGCTATAAAAGCTGTTGAAAACGGAATCTTTTCCCAATATGCAACCTCACAAATGAAAGTTGGTGACGAAATTGAAATTTCTGCACCAGAAGGGCGTTTTTTACTAAATCCTGAAGCGAATAAAAACTATATTGGTTTTGCTGCTGGTTCTGGAATTACTCCTATTTTATCAATGGTAGAAACGGTTTTAGAAAAGGAATCTACAGCAACTTTCACTTTAGTTTATGGAAACAAATCTAAAGTAAATACTATCTTTTACAAGAGATTAAATGACCTCAAAAAATCGTTTTCAGAGAGATTCAATTTACATTATATTTTTAGTAGAGAAGAGGTAAAAAATGAATTAAAAGGAAGAATTGACGAAAATGTCACTAGTTACTTTGTGAAGAACCAGTATAAAGAAACTTCTTTTAATGAAGCTTTTTTGTGCGGACCAGAAGAAATGATACAAAAAGTATCTAAAACATTAGAGAACAACAAAATTGCAAAAGAACACATTCATTTTGAATTGTTTACTGCTGCCGTTGATAAAGAAGCTACTTCAGAAATAAAAGCAGGAACCTCAGAAGTTACTGTTTTGATAGATGATGAAGAAACTACGTTTACTATGCAACAAAAGGATACTATTCTGGCGGCAAGTTTACGCAACAATCTCGATGCACCCTATTCTTGTCAAGGGGGCGTTTGTAGTTCATGTATGGGAAAAGTTACAGAGGGGAAAGCAGTAATGGTTAAGAATTCCATTTTAACAGATAGTGAAATTGAAGAAGGGTTGGTTTTGGCCTGTCAGGCGTATCCGACAACTTCTAAAATTACGATAGATTTTGATGACGTCTAGTTGTATTTGATGATGTAATTGTTGAATTGTGTATTTGTCTAGTTCTTTTTTCTAGAAAATTAATAATTTCCCTTTCCTAAATACTGATCCATCGAAAATATTATCCTTATTTTTAAACGATGGATATTCACGACTTTAAAAATGCTTTCTTAATTGGTTTTTTCATGGCTTTCATGATAGGACCTGTTTTTTTTATGTTGATACAAACCAGTATTTTAAAAGGAGCTAGAGCTGCAATTGCTTTTGATATTGGGGTTCTTTTAGGAGATGTTTCTTTTATTCTAATTGCTTATTATGGAAGCAGATCACTTTTAGAAAAGATAAAAGACGACCCTAGACTTTTTTTTATAGGAGGTTTAGTTCTTATTATTTATGGACTTATTACCTACTTTGATAAGCAAAACAAAAAAGAAGCTTTAGAAGCCGCTAAAAACATTGAAATTCGGATAAAAAACAATTATATAAAGTTGTTTTTAAAAGGCTATTTCTTAAATTTTATAAACGTAGGTGTTTTGGCTGGTTGGTTAGGGATTGTCCTGGTGGTAGGTCCCACTCTAAATATGAATCCTAGAAGTATTTTTTGGTATTTTGCGACGGTTATTTTGGGGTATGCAATTACAGATATAGGAAAAATACTCTTAGCAAAACAATTAAAAAATAAAATGACTCCGCTAGTAATTTATCGTTTAAAAAGAATCATGGGCATCATTTTAATTGTTTTTGGTGTCTTTTTAATACTAAAAGGATTATACCTATTTAACCCTATAATATCGCAATAAATCGTTTCTTTTTCGCCTACTTTTCATCAAAAAAAATGACCTTAACTAAGGCTATGTTAATTGTTTTTAATTAACCAAAAAATAATTCAATTTATTTATACGTCATTATAAAATTAAATTGGTATTATCCTCAACGAAAAAATTGGTCTTTTTATTCATTAAAAAAGCCAGTGAATATGTATTCACTGGCTTCATTTAAACTTTAAATAAGCGCAATCTTGATTGCGATTTATATTGCGAGTCTTCTAAGAGGGCTCTTCACCTTCTAATAGCGGTGTTGTTTGTAAAACAAAATCTTCTCCATGTAAGTAATCACTATCATCATCTTTAGGATCTACACGTTTACTATAATCGTATGCCCATCTATGAACTTCTGGGATCTTTCCTGGCCAGTTTCCATGAATGTGTTCAACAGGTGTTGTCCATTCTAGTGTATTAGACCTCCAAGGGTTCTGCGTTGCTTTTTGACCTCTATACATAGAGATAAAAAAGTTTGCAAGAAATATTATTTGTCCAATACCACCGACTAAAGCGAAAATTGTAATCACAACATTAATCTGTAATAAATCATCAAACATTGGAAAATTTGTGTTTGAATAATATCTTCTTGGCAAGCCTGCTAAACCAACAAAATGCATTGGCCAAAAGACACCGTAAGCACAAATTATAGTAATCCAAAAGTGCCAATACCCTAAGGTCTTGTTCATCATTCTACCATACATTTTAGGAAACCAATGATAAATACCTGCATACATCCCAAAGATTGCAGAAACTCCCATTACCAAGTGGAAATGTGCTACTACAAAATAGGTGTCATGAATGTTAATATCTAAGGCAGAATCTCCTAAAACTAATCCTGTTAAACCTCCTGTAACAAAGGTAGATACCAAACCAATGGAAAATAACATGGCAGGGTTTAATTGTAAATTACCTTTCCATAAAGTCGTAATATAATTAAAGGCTTTTACAGCTGATGGAATTGCAATTAACAGTGTTGTAAATGTAAATACAGACCCTAAGAAAGGATTCATTCCTGAAATAAACATATGGTGACCCCAAACAATTGTGGATAAAAAAGCAATAGCAAGAATAGAGCCAATCATTGCTCTGTAACCAAAAATTGGTTTTCTAGAGTTTGTTGATATAATTTCTGATGTAATCCCAAGAGCAGGTAGTAATACAATATAAACTTCAGGGTGTCCTAAAAACCAAAATAAATGTTCAAATAATACTGGCGAACCTCCTTGATAATGTAATACTTCACCAGAAATAAAAATATCTGAGAGGTAAAAAGAAGTACCAAAACTTCTGTCAAAAATTAATAATAAAGCTGCTGACAACAAAACTGGGAAAGAAACTACCCCAATAATTGCCGTTACAAAAAATGCCCACATTGTTAATGGCAATCTTGTCATTGTCATTCCTTTTGTTCTTAAATTGAAGATGGTTACAATATAGTTTAACGATCCAATTAAAGATGATGCAATAAATATAGCCATTGAAACAAGCCATAAAGTCATTCCCATTCCTGAACCAGGAATTGCTTGTGGCAATGCAGAAAGTGGTGGATAAATCGTCCATCCTGCAGATGCGGGCCCTGCTTCAACAAATAAAGAAATCACCATGATGACACTTGATAAGAAAAACAACCAATAGGATATCATGTTCATAAACCCAGAGGCCATATCTCTCGCACCGATTTGCAATGGAATTAATAAGTTTGAAAAAGTACCACTCAAACCTGCCGTTAGTACAAAGAACACCATGATCGTACCGTGAATTGTAACCAGAGCAAGGTAGATATCTGGGTTCATTACTCCATCTGTTTGATGGGGTCCTAAAAATGCTTCAAAAATTGTAAATGATTTTTCTGGCCATGCAATTTGCATACGAAAAAGCATCGACATAAATACACCAATAACTCCCATAAACATCCCTGTTACTAGGAACTGTTTAGAGATCATCTTGTGATCTTGTGTAAAAATGTATTTAGTTACAAATGTTTCTTTATGATGATGTTCTGACATAATCTTTTAAATTTGTAGTGTATTTTAATTATAATTATTTAATAACTGATGCTAAAGTTGGTTGCTCTGCAATCCATCTGTCATATTCGTCTTGCTCTACAACCGTAATTTTCATTTGCATGTTGTAATGAGAAGCTCCACAAATTTTATTACATAATAATAAGAAATTGAACTCGTAAGGGTCTTCTCCTTTCACCATTCTTATTTTATTGATTCCATTTGTTTTTTCAATTACTTCAGGCTTCAATCTCATTTCTTCCGTAGTATACTTAGGTGTATAACCAAACTCTGTAACCATTCCTGGAACGCAATTCATTTGCGCTCTAAAGTGAGGCATATAAGCGGAATGCAATACGTCTTGAGATCGGAATTTGAAATGAATTTTTCTCCCCTTTGGCAAGTACAATTCTGTCACTTGTTTGTCGTCTTGGGAGTTTTGATCACTCATATTGACCCCCATCGTGTTGATCCCTTTTATATAGTTTACATTTCCAAGACCTAGTATATTGTCTTCCCCTGCATAACGAGCTTCCCATCTAAATTGCTGAGAATATACTTCTATAATAACAGGATCTTTTACATTGGATAAATCCATAACATTGTTCCATTGCCATAATCCATAACCGATTAAAACAACCAAAACTACAGCGGGTGTCATAGTCCAAATTGCTTCTAATTTATGACTATCTGCATAAAACTTTGCTTTTCTATCTTTATTTCCTCTGTATTTGAAAGTGAAGAAGAAAATGAGAAACTGTATTAAAAACTGTACAATACCAATTAGCCAAAAGCTAATGTTAAAAAGGTTGTCATCATGTTCTCCTTCAAAAGAAGCAGATTCAGGCAACATAATTACATTCATGAAGATCAAACAATAAATCATCATTGCATATAAAAAAACTAAAAAATATATGGAATATTTTCCTTGTTTAGCATTGTCTTGATCAGAAGCAATTACGCTTCTGAAGTTCATTATTCTGGTTATTTGCCAGAAACTTACTCCGATTGCAACAATTATAAAAATATAAAATAGCGCTAGCATAGTTATTTCGTCTTAATTATTTTAACTTATTTATTAGTGGTGATCTGATGATCCCTCTCCTCTGTGTTCAATATTATAATAATGGAAATGTTTACTTTCTTTTAAAAATGGATTTGCTTTTGGTATTGGATTTGCTTTTGCAAATGCGCTAAATGTCGCATATATAAAGATTCCTAAGAAAAACAATAATGAACTGATTTCAGAAATTCCAAATGACCATTGAGCTCCTACAGTTGCTGGCATCACCATTATAAAGACATCTATGTAATGTCCTGCAAGAATAACAACCCCTCCAAGAAGTACAAACCAAGGAACGCTTTTAAAATCACTATTTAGCAATAACAATATCGGAAAAACAAAGTTCATTACGACCATTGCTAAAAAAGGCAATTTATATTCGTTAAATCGGGCTACAAAGTAGGTTGTTTCTTCTGGAATATCTGCATACCAGATTAGCATAAATTGAGAGAACCATAAATAAGTCCAGAATACAGAGAAACCGAACATAAACTTGGCTAAATCGTGAATATGACTATCATTTACTGCTGGTAAAGCACCTTTAGAACGTAAGTAAATCGTTACAAAAGCGATTACTGTTAAAGCACTTACTAACAAACTTGCTAATACGTACCATCCAAACAATGTAGAAAACCAGTGAGGATCTAATCCCATAATCCAATCCCAAGACATCATTGATTCTGATATCATAAATAAGAAAAGAAACCCTACGGAAACATTGTAGTTTAGTTTGTATGTTTTACCACCGTCATTTGCGGTATCTTCTTTTATAGAATTTTTACGGATGAACCATCTGTAGGCATTCCATATCGCTAAATATGCAATACTTCTTATCGCCCAACCTGGAACATTCATCCACCAAGATTTACCCGCTATTATTGGATCATAATTAGGGCTTGTAGGGTCAAAGATTCCTTCTCCCATCCACGGAAACATATGATTCCAATGCATGACAGCAGCAAATACGACAAACACCATGATGATCGAAGTTGGCACTAAATTAGCTGTTATTGCTTCCATCACTCTAAAAAGCACCACAGACCAACCTGCTTGTGCAACTCTTTGAATTGCATAAAAAGCCAATACTAATAAAGAGATTCCTAAAAAGAAGAATAACGATACATAGAGTGCTGACCAAGGTTTATTTTGTAATTGATGAAAAACATGTGCTGCGTGTTCGTCTTCGTGATTTCCCCCATGTGCTGCTGCTGAAGCATGTGCTTCTTGTTTTGCATCGTAGTGTCCTTCTTTTGTATCATGATTTTCATCATGCAAATGAGAGGCCCCTTTTACTTCATTGTGATGGGTCTCCTTTTGAACTTCTTCATGAGTAGTATCATGAGCTCCATGAGCAGCTTGATTTGCAATAATTTCTTTTGCTTCTTCAATTGTTGAAGGAGCATTTAAGAAACCTATTGTAATTCCTATTACACCTAAAATGATAAATGCAATGGATACTTTTTTTAATTTACCTGAGAATTGATACATATCTTTTCGTATTCTTTCTTTTTGTAATTATTTTAATAAATCAGCACGTAAAACTTCTACATACTGAACGACTTGCCAGCGTTCTTTATATGTTAATTGAGACGAATGGGAACCCATTAAGTTTTTACCATGTATTAAAACATGATAAATACTACCTTCTGTAATGTCTCTATCTTTATAGTTGGGAATTCCTGCAAATTTATCTGCTTGAGATAAATAGCCATTTCCATCACCTTTTTTCCCATGACAAGAGATACAATAAATGGTATACATCTTTTTTCCAACTTCTAAATTCTTGTCCGTTGTATCAAATGGGTTTTTAAGTCCTGATTTTGCTTTTTCGTACCCTTCGTTAGTATCTGCAATATCGTAAGCAGGATGCCCTCCTCTTGGAATGGTACCTGCAACTGGTTTACTGTTTACCGGATTTCCTTTTAACCCAATTTCTCCGTCAGTATTGTATGGCACAGACTCATACATGTCTGGCATGTATTGTAATTGTGGCGTACGTTTATCGTTACATGCAGTAAGCAGTATACAATACGCAGTAAGCAACAAGCTGTAGCCAATCAGCTTTTGACTGCTGCTTTTTTGTTGTGAGTTATTTATTTTTAATTTTTTCATTCTTTATACTTTTTTAAAGTCAGATTTTAAACTTTAAGTACTTCTTTTACTTGTCGACTACATTAATTTCTACCGCACCTGTTGTTGCTAGCAAAGCCTTAATTTCAGCTTCATTATTATGCACAGGTATTTCCATTAAGAAATGATCGTCTGTTGTTCTTGGGTCTGGATTTTCTGCTTCTTTGAATGGCCATATTCTACTTCTCATATAAAAAGTAATTACCATTAAATGGGCTGCAAAAAAGACGGTCAATTCAAACATAATTGGCACAAATGCTGGCATGTTTGAAAACCAAGAAAAATTAGGCTTTCCTCCAATGTCTTGTGGCCAATCTTGAATCATCATATAATTTGTCATCCAAATAGCAAATGCTAATCCTGTAATTCCGTAAAAAAATGCAGTAATTGCCAGTTTTGTTGGTGCCAATCCCATTGCTTTGTCTAATCCATGTACTGGAAAAGGACAAAATACTTCTTCGATGTGATGATGTGCTGCTTTCACAGATTTCACTGCGTCCATTAGCACTTCGTCATCGTTATAAAACGCGTGAATAACTTTTGATGATTCCATAATTATTCTTTATCTGATTTATCTGGTTTACCTACTGATTTTGCTGTATTAATAGCTGGTTTGGTAGGAATCCCTTGTTCTCTTCTCTTCTTATAAAACTCACCAGAAGATTTTAAAATAGTTTTTACTTCCGCTTGTGCAATCACTGGAAATGTTCTTGCGTATAGTAAGAATAACACAAAGAAGAATCCGATAGTACCGATGAAGATACCTACATCTACAAAGGTAGGTTCAAAGCGCCACCAGGTAGAAGGTAAATGACCTTTACTTAATACAATTGCAATAATATCAAAACGCTCAAACCACATTCCAATATTAATGGCAATAGAGATAATAAAAGTAATAATAAAACTTCTTCTAAATTTCTTAATCCATAATAATTGTGGTGTAATGATATTGAAGATAATCAATGACCAAAATGCCCAGGCATAAGGACCTGTTGCTGCCCCCACAGATAAATAGGTATAGTTCTCATAAGGAGAACCTGTGTACCATGCAATAAAGAATTCTGTTGCATAGGCAACTGCTACGATTCCACCTGTTAAGATAATTACAATGTTCATATACTCAATGTGCATACGTGTAATATAGTCTTCAAGGTTCGTAACTTTTCTCATGATTCCTAATAACGTTTGTACCATTGCAAATCCTGAAAAGATTGCTCCTGCTACGAAATAAGGAGGAAAAATTGTTGAGTGCCAACCGGGATTGATTGATGTTGCAAAATCCATCGATACAATTGTATGTACAGAAAGTACAAGCGGTGTTGCCAAACCTGCCAAAACTAAAGATACTTCTTCAAAACGTTGCCAATCTTTTGCTCTACCAGACCAACCGAAAGATAATAATGCATATATTTTTTTTTGAAAAGGCTTCACTGCTCTGTCTCGAATCATTGCAAAATCTGGTAACAAACCAGTCCACCAGAAAACTAATGATACTGATAAATAGGTTGAGATTGCAAATACATCCCATAATAATGGAGAGTTAAAATTGACCCACAAAGAACCAAATTGATTTGGAAGGGGTAATACCCAAAATGCATTCCATGGACGTCCCATGTGAATAATTGGAAACAATCCTGCTTGAAAAACAGCAAAAATGGTCATTGCTTCCGCAGAACGGTTAATTGCCATTCTCCATTTTTGACGGAATAATAAAAGTACGGCAGAAATAAGTGTTCCTGCGTGACCAATACCAACCCACCATACAAAGTTGGTAATATCCCAAGCCCATCCAATGTTCTTGTTTAATCCCCATACTCCAATACCGGTTCCTACGGTATAAAAAATACATCCAAATCCCCAAAGCATTGCTGCTAAAGAAATATAAAATGCGATGTACCAATTTTTATTTGCAGCTCCTTCTATCGGTTTTGCAATGTCTTCGGTAATATCGTGATAACTTTTATCACCTAATACTAAAGGTTCCCTTATGGGTGCTTCGTAATGAGACATATTTTTATTACTTAATTTATTATTGTTTAAAATTTATAAAGTTAGAAGTCGTTTAAATAACTTGCTACTTTACACCTTTTCAACTTATTTACGCTTCGTTTGTATTTGTAACTTTCACTTGATATACTACATTCGGTTTCGTTTGTAAGTAATCTAATACGTGATACGCTCTTTTATCTTCTGCCAAAGCAGCTACTTCGTCTTTTTCGTTGTTTACATCTCCAAAAACCATAGCTCCTGTTGTACATGCCGATGAACAAGCTGTTTCAAACTCATCTGTATTTACAGCGCGTCCTTCTTTTTTAGCTTTCAAAATTGTTGCTTGTGTCATTTGAATACACATAGAACATTTTTCCATAACTCCTCTTGAACGAACAACAACATCTGGGTTTAAAACCATCTTACCGTATTCATTGTTCATGTTAAAGTCAAACTCGTTATTATCTGCATAACTAAACCAGTTAAAACGACGTACTCTATACGGACAGTTGTTTGCACAATATCTTGTTCCTACACATCTGTTGTATGTCATCTGGTTTTGACCTTGACGACCATGAGTTGTTGCTGCCACAGGACAAACTGTTTCACAAGGCGCATGGTTACAGTGCTGACACATCATTGGTTGAAAAGTAACCTCAGGATTTTCTGCCTCTGTTTCTAATGCTTTGTATAAGTCTCCTCCACTTAAGCCCATTTCTTTGGCCTCTTCTCGTGTTTCCACTTCAGAAGAATAATATCTATCAATACGCAACCAGTGCATATCTCTACCAACTCTCACTTCTTTTTTACCTACAACGGGTACATTGTTTTCTGCATGACAGGCAACAACACACGCACCACATCCTGTACAAGATGTTAAGTCTATCGATAAATTAAAATGATGCCCAATTTCTCTGTTGTGCTCATCCCATAAATCGATGGTTTTTGCTTCTACTTCTTTATGATCATAAGATACATAAGCAGGTTTGTTCCAAGAATGTTTTGGATCTGCACTACTATTATATTCCTTTAAAGTAGCCACTTTTAAAATATCATGACGACCCGCAATTGTTTTTTGTACTTGTGTACAAGCAAATTGATGTGTTCCTGATACTTTTTCTATAGCAACTCCGTATTGGATATTGTTTGCGTTTGTATATAATGGATAGGCATTTACACCTACCTGCATTTCTTCTTTTAATCCAAAAGTTCTTCCAAAACCTAATGCTAAACCAACAGACCCTTTTGCTTGACCTGGTTGGATCATTACGGGAACAACAACTTCTTTTCCGTTGACTGATACTTTGGCATAATCACCATCAATAGCACCGTTATCTTTTACGGGGTTAGAAAAACCTAATGCTGCTGCATCTGCAATAGACATCGTTAAATAATTATCCCAAGAGGCTCTCGTTATTGGATCAGGGAACTCTTGTAACCAAGGGTTATTTGCTTGTTTACCATCTCCTAATCCTGTTTTTGTATATAGGTTTAATTCAAATCCTGAAGTTTTTTTAGCGGAACTTGCTAATTTTGCTGCTGCATCTGAAATAGCAACTTTCCCTAAAGTTGTGTTTGCTGCTACTTTCTTCGTAAAGAATCCATTGTGCAAAGCGGTATTCCAAGAACCCTCTTTTAAAACACTGGTAGTCGCGTACGTTTTTAGATAATCATAATATTTTACAGTACTCCCAGACCATTTTAATAAGCTGTCTTGAATCTGACGAGTATCAAATAATGGCTGGATTGTTGGTTGCATTAAACCATAAATTGCTTCATCAAATTGAGTATCTCCCCAAGATTCTAAGAAATGTGGAGTAGGTAATACATAAGTACTTACAGCTACCGTCTCGTTATTTTCTGTTGACAATGCTACTGAGATTTCTACCTTTTTTAATCCTTCAGCAAAATCGGATGCATTTGATAATGAATAAAGTGGGTCTACATTATAAGAAATGATTCCTGCAATATTTCCTGCTTTCATCTCCGAAACGAATTGTGCAACTTCCCCATTATTTCCTTGACGGATATTTAAGGTGTTGTTGACATCAATTATTTCGCTATTCAATGCCTTGTTAATTTCCAAAGAAATTAATTGTGCATTTTTATCATTTAATCCAGTTAATACAACCCCTTTAGAACCTGACTTCTTTAATTCAATTGCCAGCTTCTTTACTGTTGCATCAACAGGAGTTGCTTTCGAAGGAACGTTCGCTCCAGTAATTGCATTGTATAAATTTAATAAAGCAAATACTTGGTCAGAAGGTTTTAAAACAACTCTTTTATCAGAATTTGCACCTGTTAAAGACATGTTGCTTTCAAACTGTACATGGTAAGACATGTGTCCAGTTTCTGGTTTTCTACCTGCAACATATTGTTTTTCTAATCCTCCATGAAAATCTCCAAGGAAATCTGCTCCAAAAGAAACAATTGTTTTTGCTTTGTCTAAATGATAGTTTGGAAGCGCACGTTTACCATACATTGCCATAAAAGCATCTGCTGCTCCGGATTCTGAAACTGCATCGTATACAACGTGTTTTACATTTGAATTTGCAGCAATAAATTCTGCAATAACTTTAGCTGTTGAAGGACTTGCTAATGTTCCTGTTAATAAAACAACGGGTTTATTTGCGTTTTTTAATTCGTTTAATTTTGCAAGAATTTCTTTGTCAGCAGCTGCCCAAGAAATTGCTTCCCCTCCTTTAGTAGGTTCTTTTAAACGTAACTTTTCATCATATAGAGATAAAATAGCAGCTTGAACTCTTGCGCTTGTTGTTCCGTTTGCTTCTTTGTTAGGCATTATTTGAATTGGACGACCTTCACGTGTTTTAACCAACACATTTGCAAAATCATATCCATCTGCCATAGAAGTTGCATACCAATCTGCAACCCCAGCAATTACGTCATTTGGTTGCACAACATAAGGAATCGACTTTACAACCGGTCCTTCACATGCAGCTAAAGAAGCTGCAGCTGTAGTGAAACCAACATATTTTAAGAAATCTCTACGCGTCGTTGAAGAATTCTCTAACGTTTCTTTATCACCTAAAAATGCTTCTGTTGAGATCGACTCAACAAATTCATTTTTACTTAACGTTTCAACAATAGAACTGTTTTCTAGTTCCGCAACACTTTTCCAGTATTTTTTGTTTGAAGCCATCTATATTTAGTTATTAGTTGTTAGTTATTAGTTGTTAGTTTTCACTAAAACCAAACTATCTTCTTTTATTTTATGATTTAAAAAGTGAATATTTCATCAGTTTTTAAATCTTTTAATTTTTAAATCTTTTAATCTAATAGTGACATTTACCACACTCAATTCCACCTAGCTGTGCAGCAGTAACCTTTTCTACACCGTATTTCTGTGCTAACTCTTCGTGAATTTTAGCGTAATATTCGTTTCCTTTTAAATCTACTTTTGTTTCTCTATGACAATCAATACACCAACCCATTGTTAATGGTGAATGTTGATACATCTCTTCCATTTCCTCGACAGGACCGTGACATTTTTGACACTTAACTCCTTGTACCGTTACGTGTTGCGAATGATTAAAATATACGAAATCTGGTAGGTTGTGAATGCGAACCCATTTGATTGGTTTTTCAATCCCTGTATATTCTAAATTTTCTTTATCCCAACCAGCTGCTTTGTATACTTTGGCTATTTCTTTGTCCAATTGTGCTTTTCCAAGAACAACACCATCTTCTAATTCTACCACTGTATTTTCAGCAACTTCAGAAATACTTTTATGACAATTCATACAAACATTTACAGAAGGAATTCCTGAATGCTTGCTATGTTTTGCTGATGAATGACAATATTGACAATCAATTTTATTGTCTCCAGCATGAATTTTGTGTGAAAAAACAATCGGCTGAATTGGTTGGTATCCTTCATCTACACCAACTTTAAACAAAGTTCCAAAGAAAATATAAGCTCCAACTAGCAATAAAAATAGTGTAGACAGTACTTTTAAGAATGTGTTTTGTTTCAAACCTTCCCAAAGTTCTTGCAAATCTCTTTTTAAATTCGATTGTGATGGCGCTCTTTTGATTCCTTTTAACTCATTTACCTGTTTCAGTAAACTTGCAATCATCAAGAAAGCAATAATAATCGCTGCTGCTAAAATATAGATAATCCATTCTGGAGAACTGCTTCCAGAGGATTGCGCAGGAACCCCTTCCGTCGCTACGACTTCTTTTTTAATTTCTCCAACAGTGGTGTAGTATAAAATATCATCGATATTTTTATCTGACAACTGAGGAAAAGCACTCATATTAGCACCTTTGTACTCTTCAAATATTGCAACCGCTTCAGCATCTCCCGAAGCTCTTAATTCTGCGTTGTTTTTAATCCAAGCTTTTAACCAATCATTTTCTCTTCTTTCTTCGACACCCCCTAAAGCAGGTCCAATAAGTTTCCTGTCTAATTTATGACAAGAAGCACATAAAGACTTAAATAATTTTTTTCCTTCTTTTTGACGTGCTTCATCTACATCTTGTGAATATGAAGACAAGCTGAATGCAAAAATTAAAAGAAAAGTAAAACTCTTTAAAAGTACGGTGGTTTGTCTATTGTGCAATGCTACACTTTTCATATTTAAACTTTGTTTAAAAATATCTAATATAAAATGACAAAAGCCATCTTTTTTCGTCCGACAAAAGTACTACTTCTTCCTAAAATTTGAAAAGCTTAAGGAATCTTAAACATTAATTTATAACTATTCTAAATAAGAAGAAAAATCAATTTATTTCTAAACTTGTCGTTATTTTTGTAAAAAAATTAGATTCCATGAAAAGTAAAATAATGGTCCTTCCGTTTTTGTTTGTTTTATTCACAGTAAGTTACAGTTCTTTTTCTCAAAATAATACAAATGAAACAGCAGCAATTAAAAGTCTAATTTCTAAAAAAAGAAGCTTTAATAACACCTATGGCTTTGGTTATAGAATTCAACTTTATAACGGTAATGAGCAAAAAGCAAGAAGCTACAACGCTCAATTTAAAATAAAGTTCCCAGGCAATCCTTCTAAATTGGTCTATAATGCGCCTGAATGGAAAGTACAAGTCGGTAATTATAAAACGAAATTAGAAGCGGACAAAGACTTAGTGATATTTCAAGAAAAATTCTCTGCAATCATTGTAATTCCAATGGGAAAATAGTGGGAAGGTCTTCATTTTCCTTAAAAAATTAACAACTACCACAACCCGAACCGCAGTCTTTGTCTTTTTTTGAGGGAAACACGTATTTTTTTAATAAAAAAACAACAGCAAAAGCAACCAATATGTACGCTATAATTTCTTGCATTAACTTAGAATTTGATAGGTGATAAATGAAGCTACATAGGCAAGTAAACCCATGCCAAACAACTGAATTAATGGCCATTTCCAGGTCTTGGTTTCCCGCTTAACAATGGCTAAGGTAGCCATACATTGCATTGCAAAAGCATAAAAAACCATTAAAGACATTCCTACAGGAAAATTGAATCTTTTTTTACCCGTGTCTAGATTAATTTCTGAAGCCATTTTTTGTTTAATGGTCGCCGTGTTTTCATCACCAGATGCAACACTATAAATGGTTGACAAAGTACCTACAAAAACTTCTCTTGCGGCTAATGAGGTAATCAAAGCAATTCCAATCTTCCAATCATAACCCAAAGGCCTGATGACTGGTTCTATTGTTTTTCCTAAAATTCCGATGTATGAATTTTCTAATTTTATAGAAGCAATTCTTTGTTGCAATTCTTTCTCAGAAAAATTCTGATTTGCCGTATTTTCAATCGTATTTTTTTCTACATTGTCGAAAGATGCAGGACCATTAGAGGCCAAAAACCATAAAATAACAGACAGCGCTAAAATAATTTTTCCTGCTTCCAAAACAAATGATTTTGTTTTTTCTACCACTTCAAAAAATACATTTTTTACAGACGGCAATTTATAATTTGGCATTTCTACCACAAAAAATGATTTCGTTTTTACCTTTAAAGTTTTATGTAAAATATAGGCTGCTATTATTGCCGTTGCAAAACCCAAGGCATATAGAGACAATAAAACCAACCCTTGTAAGTTTAAAAATCCAAAAATCTTTATGTCCGGAATGATTAGGGAAATTAAAATTGCATAGACAGGTAAACGCGCAGAACAGGTTGTGAAGGGCGTTACTAAAATAGTAATTAAGCGCTCTTTCCAACTGGCAATCGTTCTGGTTGCCATAATTGCAGGAATGGCACAGGCAGTTCCAGAAATTAATGGAATTACACTTTTCCCATTCATTCCAAAACGACGCATAATCTTATCCATTAAAAACACAACACGACTCATATAGCCCGTTTCTTCTAAAATAGCAATAAATAAAAATAGGATGGCAATTTGCGGAATAAAAATGAGCACACCTCCAATTCCAGGAATAATTCCTTCTGATAACAAATCTGTTAAAACACCCGCGGGTAAATTGCTTTTTGCAAAATCAGAAATTTCAGCAAAAGTACCATCAATTAGATCCATCGGTAAGGTTGCCCAATCAAATATGGATTGAAAAATAGCTAATAATAAAAAGACAAAAAACACATACCCAAATATTTTATGTGTAAAAACCCGATCTAAATTACCTCTTAAATCTTTTGCCTTACTCTTGTCTACAATGTATGTTTTCTTGAGAATTTTATTAATTTCTTGATAGCGATAAATGGTTTCTTTATGTTGGTATTTCTTTAACTTAGAAACGTCTTTTTTAAAGGCCAGCAACTTTTCTTTTTCTTCTTTGGTAACCGTTTCTGGATAATTATTCTGAGTTACCATTAACCATAATTCGTACAAAGAATAATTAGGGCTAATTTCTTTTAACTTCGTGAAATAATCAGGATCAATTTGATTATTAATCCCACACAAAGGAGATGCTTTTGCAGCAACATGGCAGCGAATAATGGCTGCTTTTACGTCTTTTATCCCTTCATTTTTTCTTGCACTTATTAAGACGACTTCTGTATTCAATTCTTTTTTTAACAAAGACAAATCAATCGTAATCCCTTTTCTATTCATTTGATCAACCATATTGATTGCCAAAACTGTTGGAATTTCTAAATCTTTAATTTGAGAAAAAAGAAGCAAATTTCTTTTTAAATTCTCTACATCAGCCACCACCAAAATAACATCTGGAGATTCTTTTATATTCTTTTTTAATAGGGTTTTTAAAACAATACTTTCGTCTATAGAAGTAGGGTTGATACTGTAAGTCCCCGGTAAATCTGTAATAATTGCATTCTGCGTCGAAGACAACTTACTAACGCCTAGTTTTTTATCTACAGTAACCCCTGGGTAGTTTCCTACTTTTTGATTTAAACCTGTAAGTTGATTAAAAAGGGATGTTTTCCCCGTATTAGGATTTCCTATTAAGGCAACTTTTATATCGTTTTTAGACATGTAGTATTTCGCTTTTCAGGATTTGAATTTGTAAAGCAGTTTCTTTTCTAATTGCCAAATGACTTCCGTTTACGCAGATATACAAAGGATCTTTTAAAGGTGCTATTTGAACCAACTCAACCTCAGCTCCTGGCAAACAACCCATTTCAAGTAATTTTAAAGGTATAAAATCTAACGATTCTTCCGAAATATATCCTATTTCTCCTTTGTGTAATGATGCTATTGTATTCACTCGTTTTTTGTATAAGAAGACTCCCTTTTTTCTCTAAATTTAATTCTGAAAAAATGCAGGAGTAACAAATTTTTGACAAAGATAATCATTTAGAATGATTCTAAACAAGTTATTTTGATGCATATGCTGCTTTTAACACAACAAGGTCTTCTTTCAATTTTTCGATGTCTTTTTTGTCAGTCCCATCATAATAACCACGAATGCGTTTTTCTTTATCTACCAAGATAAATTGTTCTGTATGAATAAAGTCATTTTCATCTCCAGAACCTTCGTCTAAAACAGCAAAATAACTTTTTCTTGCCAACTCATAAATGTGTTTTTTAGAACCGGTTGTTACATTCCATTTGCCATCAATAACCCCTTTTTTATCTGCATACTCTTTTAAGACAGCAACACTGTCTATAAAAGGCGTTACAGAATGTGACAAGAACATCAACTCTTTATCATCAATATAATAGGTTTGTAACTCACTCATATTATATGCCATAGCAATACAAATTGATTGGCATCTGGTAAAGAAAAAATCTGCTATATAAATTTTATTTTCATAATCTTTATGGGTAATGATTTCGCCATTTTGGTTGATCAATTCAAAATCTGCAATGGTATGGTTTTTAGTAATGTGTTTCACAGAGGAATCTACTAATCTCGGATTTACATCTCTTGGATTGTATATTTTTAACTTTTTTTCAACCTTTAATAATTGGTAAAAAATAGGAATGACAATCGCAGAAAAAACGACTAAAAAAATAAGTGTTGGTAGCGATTTTTTAAAGAATTTTAGCTCCATAAAACAGGTTTAGAAGTGCAAATTTACGACTTAATACCCCTTTAAAAAAACAAACAAAAATAAATACTTTCTAAAATATTTGTTAAAATAAAAAATCATGCGCTTTTAGTTCTTTTACATCGCTCTTTAAAAACGTACATTTGCGTGTTTTTAAAATTTAATGATTTAACGCTGAATGGAAATATTAATAAAAGCATCACAATTCATACTAAGTTTATCTTTACTAATTGTATTGCACGAATTAGGGCACTTTATCCCTGCAAAATTATTTAAAACCAGAGTAGAAAAATTCTATTTATTCTTTGACTATAAGTTCTCAATTTTCAAGAAAAAAATTGGAGATACCGTGTATGGTATTGGCTGGATTCCTTTGGGAGGATATGTAAAAATATCTGGTATGATTGATGAAAGTATGGATACAGAACAGCTAGCGCAACCAGCGCAACCTTGGGAATTTCGTTCTAAACCTGCATGGCAACGTTTAATTATAATGCTCGGTGGAGTTTTTGTAAACTTTGTGTTGGGTATTTTCATTTACATTATGTTGATGTATGCATATGGAGAAAAATATTTGCCTAATGAAAATGTTAAGGATGGTGTATGGGTACAAGATACCATCGCAATGAATTTAGGGTTGCAAACTGGTGATAAAATTTTAACGATCGATGGAGAAAAAATCAAGAAATTCTCTGAACTAACCCTTGGTTTTGTAAATGGAAATGATTTTCAATTGGAAAGAAACGGAGTTGTTTTAGACCAACAAATTCCTGAAGACTTTATCTCTCAATTAATGGATCGAGGGAAGAATGCAGGGGCGGTTGTGATGCCTAGAATTCCTTTTATTATTGCAGGTATTTCTGAAGATTCACACAATCTAACTGCGGATTTAAAACCTAAAGATATTGTGGTTGCTATTCATGGAAATAGAATAAAATATTTTGATGAAGGGCAGTCTGAATTAAATAAATTCAAAAATCAAGAGATTATTTTAACGGTTCAAAGAGGAACTGAAACAAAAGAAATCCCTGTAAAAGTAAATAGTAATGGGAAATTAGGTGTCGGTTTAGGGCAGTTACCTTTTAAAGATTTAGAAAAATTAGGCTATTATAATTTAGCCGAAATACAATATTCTTTTGTAGAAGCAATTCCTGCAGGATGGAACAAATCTATAAAAACACTTACTGATTATATCAAACAATTAAAAAAGATTTTCAATCCAAGTACAGGGGCTTATAAAGGTTTGGGTGGTTTTATTTCTATTGGAAGTATTTTTCCTTCTGAATGGAGCGCAGAATCCTTTTGGAACATCACCGCATTCTTATCTATCATGTTAGGCTTTATGAACTTATTGCCAATTCCAGCTTTAGATGGTGGTCATGTTGTTTTTACGCTTTGGGAAATGATTACAGGTAAAAAACCAGGAGATAAATTTTTAGAATATGCGCAAGTAACCGGTTTTATTCTTTTAATTGTTTTGCTGCTTTTTGCAAATGGAAATGATGTTTTTAGGTTGTTTAATTAGAATCTAACCGCTACAAAAAAACGATAGATATTTATAAATACAAAAGGTAGTAGCTTTCAGCTATTGCCTTTTTTTGGTTATATTTTAGGCGTCATTCCCTTAGGAATCTATATTTTATCGATCATAATAAAAAGAAGCATTCAACAGTACAAATTACATTATCATGAAAAACTCAACCGCAATTTTTTATATGATTTTCAGTGTCATTGCTTTTTCAATAATGAATGTAGTCGTAAAATGTTTGAATGATTTTAGTGCATATCAAATTGTTTTTTTTAGGTCGCTTGGTACTTTACTATTTACAATTCCATTGATCATAAAACATAAAATTCCAATTCTTGGAAACAAGAAAAAATGGTTATTCATTAGAGGGTTAGCGGGCGTTATTTCTTTAACTTGCTTCTTTGAATCATTAAATTATTTAGCGGTTGGTACCGCCGTTTCATTAAGATATACCGCTCCAATTTTTGCCGCTATTTTTGCGTTTATTTTCTTAAAAGAAAAAATAAAACCAATACAATGGGTCCTATTTTTAGTTGCATTCACAGGCGTTTTAATAATCAAAGGATTTGGGATTGATGTCAATTCTATAGGGATTGTTTTAGTGATCGTATCTGCCCTTTTTTTGGGATTAATTTTTGTTGTCATTCGTAAAATTGGAGATACAGAAAACCCTTTGGTCATCATAAATTACTTTATGGTAATGGCCTTTTTGTTTGGTGGAATTTTATCTATCAAGCATTGGAAAACCCCAAATTTAACGGAATGGATGCTGCTATTAAGTTTAGGCCTTTTTGGATACATAGGACAGATCTATATGACAAAAGCACTCCAAGCGAATGAAACAAATGTCATTGCCCCTTTAAAGTACTTAGAAGTCGTTTTTATGATGCTCATTGGGGCTTTTTGGTTTGGAGAGACTTACAATCTATGGACTCTTTTAGGGGTCTTATTAATTGTATTTGGCTTGGTATATAATCTCTATTTAAAACGAAAAAAATAGGCCCTGCCTGAGTTCGAAAAAATTTTGCCTTCTTTATCCCAACCAACCGTCTCGATCTAGGCTCCGATACTGTATTGCCTCAGCGATATGATCTGGAGAAATATCTTTGGTATTCGCCAAATCGGCAATGGTTCTAGCCACCTTTAAAATTCGGTCATACGCTCTTGCAGAAAGGTTTAGTTTCTCCATTGCAGTTTTTAAAAGTGTTTTACTTTCTTCAGAAAGTTTACAGAATTCACGAATTTGTTTTACATTCATTTGCGCATTGTAATGCACGTTTTCTAAAGCCAAAAAACGCTCAAATTGTATTTCCCTTGAGGCGGTTACTCGTTTTCTAATTGTTACACTCGCTTCTCCTTTTCGCTCATCAGACAATTTTGAAAAAGGCACCGGAGTAACTTCTACATGTATGTCAATTCTGTCTAATAACGGCCCCGAAACTTTACTTAAATACCGCTGCATTTCTTGTGGCGACGAAGTCATGGGACTGTTGGGGTCATTAAAAAACCCACTTGGACTGGGATTCATACTCGCTACCAACATAAAACTACAGGGATAGGTTACTGTAAACTTTGCCCTAGAGATTGTGACATCTCTGTCTTCTAGAGGCTGACGCATTACTTCTAAAACCTCTCTTTTAAATTCTGGCAATTCATCTAAAAACAAAACACCATTATGAGACAACGAAATTTCTCCAGGCCTCGGATATTGTCCTCCTCCGACTAATGCAACATTAGAAATGGTATGGTGTGGACTTCTAAATGGCCGCTGATATAACAAACCATCATTCTTGGTCTTACCAACCACAGAATGAATTTTTGTCGTTTCTAAAGCTTCCTGCAAAGTCATGGGAGGTAAAATGGAAGGCAACCGTTTTGCCAACATTGTTTTTCCTGACCCTGGAGGACCAATTAATATAATATTATGCCCGCCAGCTGCAGCAATTTCCATACAGCGTTTTATAGATTCTTGTCCTTTTACATCCGAAAAATCGAACTCTGGAAAATCAATATTTTTATAAAATTCGGCTCTCGTATCAACAATTGTAGGTTCAATTTTTTTAAGCCCATTAAAATGAGCAATCACCTCCATGATATTTTCGACTCCTAAAACAACAATATCATCTACAATTGCGGCTTCCTTTGCGTTTTCCTTCGGAAGTATAAAATAGGCATAGCCTTCTTCTCTAGCTTTTATTGCCATCGGCAAAACACCTCTTATCGGCTGTAAACTTCCGTCTAAAGAAAGTTCTCCCATAATAATATACTCCTCAATTTTCTCTGATTTTATTTGGTTGGATGCCGCGAGAATTCCAACAGCTAGGGTTAAATCATACGAAGCACCTTCTTTCCGAATATCGGCAGGTGCCATATTAATAATGATTTTTTTACCTGGTAATTTGTAGTTATTGTTATTTAAAGCAGCAGAAATTCGAAAAGAACTCTCCCGAACCGCATTGTCTGGCAAACCCACCAAATGATAGCCAATTCCTTTATCAATATTTACTTCAACAGTAATTGTAGTGGCCTCGATACCAAAAACGGCAGAACCATAGACTTTAACAAGCATTCTTTTTTCTTTTTCTTTTGTTAAAGATACTAAAAATTTAATTTCCCTTTGTCAAAAATTGAATTATTGCAGTCTTCTATAAACCGACAAATAGAGAAAAAAAATACTTGTGGTTTAGTGTATACATCTTTTAGGACGGGTCATTATGTGCCCTAACACTTGTATAAACGCTATTGTTGATATATTACCTATAGCAACACGATTAATTTTCTTTTTTCACGAAACATTTTCAAGAAAATAAAACTTAAAGGTCTTACTTATTTTCCAACAAAAGGAAATTATTCGTTGAAAGCCCGTTTTCTGTCGTTGAGTGGAAAAAAGGGCTAAGAAATTACAGTGCTTTTTTTAAAAATAATGGCATTTGGGCATAAAAAAACATATTGATAATAAATAAAAAAGCCTCGGTAAAGTTCCAAATGAAACTAGATATTGGCTTTCATAAGTTCTCTGTTCATTCTTGCAATGTTGTCTAAAGAGATTCCTTTCGGACATTCTACTTCACAAGCACCTGTATTTGTACAGTTTCCAAATCCTTCTAAATCCATTTGAGCCACCATATTTTGCACACGGTCTGCAGCTTCTATTTGTCCTTGTGGTAATAAAGCATATTGAGATACCTTTGCCCCTACAAACAACATTGCAGAAGAATTTTTACAGGTTGCAACACAGGCTCCACAACCAATACAGGTTGCTGCATCCATTGCCTCATCTGCGGCGTGTTTAGAAATAGGAATTGAGTTGGCATCTTGGGTGTTTCCTGAAGTGTTTACAGAAATGTACCCACCAGCATGTTGAATTCTATCAAAAGCAGACCTGTTGACTACTAAATCTTTAATTACCGGAAATGCTGCTGCTCTCCAGGGTTCTATCGTAATTGTATCTCCATCTTTAAACATCCTCATGTGCAACTGACAGGTAGTAACTCCTCTGTCTGGTCCGTGTGCTTCTCCGTTAATGTACATCGAACACATACCACAAATGCCTTCTCTACAATCATGATCAAAAGCTACGGGCTGATCCCCAGCATTTACGAGCTGTTCATTCAAAACGTCCATCATTTCTAAAAAAGACATGCTTTCTGAAATTTCAGTCACTTTGTAATCGACCATTTTCCCTTTGTCGTTTGCATCTACTTGACGCCAAATTTTAAGTGTTAAGTTCATTTCTATTTAGTTTTTGGTTTTTAGTTGTTTGTTGTTAGTTGCTGTTTCCATAAACTAACAACCATCAACCATAAACTATCTTATTTATAACTTCTTTCTTTAACTTCTATATTCTCGTAGGCCAACTCCTCTTTGTGCAAAACAGCATCTTTTGGCTCCCCTTTATATTCCCAAGCAGAAACATATTGAAATTCTTTTCTTCTTTTTGCTTCACCGTCTTCTGTTTGGTGTTCTTCTCTAAAATGACCCCCAGCAGATTCTTCTCGCTGTAAAGCGTCTTTTGCAAACAATTCTCCTAATTCTAAGAAATCGGCAACTCTACCTGCTTTTGCTAACTGTTCGTTATATTCTGTTGCAGTTCCTGGTACATTTACGTTTTTCCAAAAATCGTTTCTCAATGCAGAAATTTCTTCGATAGCGGTTTTTAAACCTTCCTCATTTCGAGACATTCCACATTTATCCCACATAATTTTACCTAATTTCTTATGGTAATAATCTACAGAATGGGTGCCTTTATTATTGATGAAAAATTCAATTCTTTCTGAAACTTCTTTTTCTGCTGCTTCAAATTCTGGGCTATCCGTAGAGATTTTTCCAGTTCTAATATCGTCGGCTAAATAATCTCCAATTGTATAAGGCAACACAAAATAGCCATCTGCCAAGCCTTGCATTAATGCAGAAGCTCCTAATCTGTTGGCGCCATGCTCAGAGAAATTTGCTTCACCAATAGCATAACAACCCGGAATCGTGGTCATTAAATTATAATCTACCCAAACACCTCCCATGGTGTAGTGCACCGCAGGATAAATCATCATTGGAGTTTCATACGGATTCTGATCGATGATTTTCTCATACATCTGAAAAAGGTTTCCATATTTTGCTTTCACAATTTCTTGTCCTAATTCTTTAATTTTTGCTGTTGATGGATTCTCCAAATTATGAATCTTCGCTTGCTCTTTTCCGTAACGCTCAAAAGAGGAGGCAAAATCTAAATACACCGCTTCACCAGTTGCATTTACTCCATAACCCGCGTCACAACGTTCTTTTGCTGCTCTAGAAGCAACATCACGTGGTACTAAGTTACCAAACGCAGGATAGCGTCTTTCTAAAAAATAATCTCTTTCATCCTGAGTCAAATCCGTAGGTTTTTTACTTCCTTCTCGAATTGCTTTTACATCTTCTAAACTCTTTGGAACCCAAATTCTACCGTCATTTCTTAAAGATTCTGACATCAAGGTTAATTTCGATTGATAATCTCCAGATCTTGGAATACATGTTGGGTGAATTTGTGTATAACAAGGGTTCGCAAAAAATGCGCCTTTTTTATGTACTTTCCAACCTGCTGTTACATTAGATCCCATTGCATTGGTTGATAAAAAATATACATTTCCATATCCTCCAGAAGCGATAACGACTGCATGTGCAGAATGTCTTTCAATTTCTCCTGTCACTAAATTACGGGCAATAATTCCTCTTGCTTTTCCGTCGACAATAACTACATCTAACATTTCATGTCGATTGAACATCTCAATCTTTCCACGCGCAATTTGTCGGTTCATTGCAGAATAAGCACCCAATAATAATTGTTGTCCTGTTTGTCCTTTTGCATAAAAAGTTCTAGAAACTAAAACACCTCCAAAAGAACGATTGTCTAACAAACCACCATAATCACGTGCAAAAGGAACTCCTTGTGCAACACATTGATCAATGATATTTGCAGAAACCTCTGCCAGACGATATACGTTTGCCTCGCGAGAACGATAATCTCCTCCTTTTACAGTATCATAGAATAAACGATAGGTAGAATCTCCGTCTCCTTGATAATTTTTTGCGGCATTAATTCCTCCTTGAGCAGCAATAGAATGGGCTCTTCTTGGAGAATCTTGATAGGCAAATGATTTCACATTGTAGCCCAACTCTGCCAACGTTGCAGAAGCCGAACCACCGGCCAAACCTGTACCTACAACAATAACATCAATATGTCGCTTGTTTGCAGGGTTTACAAGATTGATATGATTTTTATAATCTGTCCATTTATCTTTAATTGGACCTTTTGGTATTTTTGAATCTAAAGCCATAATTATATACGATTAATGCTTAAAGTGATGATAAAGTGCAATAAAAATAAATCCAGCTGGGATGATAATTGAATATACTTTTCCAATAGTTTGTAGTGTTTTCTTTCTTCCTGCAGTGCCTCCCATAGATTGGAATGCTGAGGTAAAACCGTGTGCTAAATGCAATCCTAAAAGAACAAAAGCAACTACATATGCTGCTACTCTTGCAGGGTTTACAAATTTATGAACCAATTCTTCATGGTAACGAAAACCTTGGATTCCTTCCATTGTTCCAGACCAGTCTCCTTGTATAAATTTTGTATTGATTTCTGGAAACCAAAAATCTATAAAATGTAAACCAATAAAAGCTAGAATTGTAATTCCACTCCAAATCATATTTCTACTCATCCATGTAGAATTTGCAGCACCGTTGTTCTTAGCATACGATATTTTTCTAGCGCTAGAATTTCGTAGCTCCAATACAAAGCCCATGACAAAGTGAAAAACAACAGCAAAAATTAAAACCGGCTGCAACACAAATTGAACTAAAGGATTTGTTCCCATAAAATGAGATACTTCATTGAAGGTCTCTGGACTTAAAACTGATAAAATATTTATTGATAAATGCTGAAGTAGGAAGAACATTAAGAAAAACGCTGAAAGCGCCATTGCTACTTTTCTTCCAATTGAAGATTTAAAAAATCCGCTCATTGTATAATTAATTAAAATTTTGACTGCAAAAATAAGGCTAAACAAGTTTGTTTACAAAAAAATGGATGCTTTTAAAGCAAATTTAACATAAGAACCTTTTTGAATTGCTTTTTACTTTTTTTAATTTGATAATCAGATTCTTATTTAAGATGCTCACTCCAATGTAAATGCAAAAGCGCCATAATTTCCATGATGGGAAATTGAGCAAGATTTTATCAATAATTTTTCTTTGTAATAATACAAAGGTGCGCCAATAGGCGATTTTTTTTTTGTTATTTCTGTGGAGAAAACACCTGTTTCTTCTTGAAGTTTGCGTTTTATATTACTCTCAATTGTTGCTGATGAATCAATCGCCGAAAAAAAATTCTTTTCTTCTTGATTTTCTTGTGCAATTGTGTGGACGTATAATGTATTAAAAAAAGTGGTGGTGTAGAATTTACTCTTTTTAAAAACAACAAAACCTTCGTCTTTAGATGTCAAACTACATTCAAATTTTTGAGGTGCAAAAAATCGCTTTTCATGTTGTTGTGTATAGCATTTATATGCGGCTTCTTTCATAGACCAGAATAACCAAACTTGTAAAAAAGAATCATGCGATTTTAAAATAACTTCTCGTTCTTTTTTGGTGAATTGTCTCTCTAAAAACCCTGTTCGTTGCCAATTACTTTCGGTTTCAGCAAGTTGTAAATCTACAATATCATTACCAATCATTATGCAGATTGCTTTTCTTGAATAATACCTACAACCGCTTTTACCGAGAGCATTTTTTCCATAGAATCATTATCAATTTCTATGTTGAATTCATCCTCTACATCTAAAACGATATCTACCAGATTTGCTGAATTTATTTCTAAATCGTTAATAAAGTCCGTGTTTTCCGAGATGTTTTTAAACCCTTCTTCGTTTTGAATATACGGTTTCACAATTGTTGTTAATTTAGATATAATTTCTTTTTTTGTCATTGTCTTTTGAGCGTTTTCAGACCTCATGAATTTTAAAAGCCTGTGAGGTCTTATGGATGTTAATTATATTTTTTAAAGATAACACAAGCATTTACATCACCAAAGCCAAAACTTGCTTTTGCTAAAATATGAATGTCTTTCTGAATCATTTTTGTTGGAATTTTATCCGTAGAAATTAATGCCGAAATTTCTGGATTGAGGTCTTCACAATTAATATTTGGAAACACAAATTGTTCTTTAATTTGTAGAACAGAAGCTACCGATTCTATCGCTCCAGAAGCTGCTAAACAATGACCAACCATCGATTTTAAAGAATTTATATAAGGAAAATCGACACCTTTTCTTTGCAATGCTTTTGTCCAGTTTTCTATTTCAAACGCATCTTTTGAGGTTGCCGTTAAATGCCCATTAATCACATCTATTTCGTTCGAAGAAATTTTTGCATCAATAAGTGCATTTGTAATACATTTCTGAACAGCTGCTGCATTTGGTGCGGTTAATGTTCCGCCATTTCGTTGTCCTCCAGAATTAATATTTCCTCCTAAAACCTCCGCATAAATAGTTGCTTTTCTTTCTAAAGCACTTTCTAAAGATTCTAAAATCAAAGCTCCTGCACCACTTCCTGGAACAAACCCTGCAGCAGTTTCACTCATGGGTCTCGATCCTTTTTCTGGACTTTCGTTGTGTTTGTAACTCATTACGCGCATTGCGTCAAATCCGCCCCAAGTATACAAACTACTGTCGCTAGAGCTCCCTACCAACATTCGTTTTGCTTTTCCGTTTTTTATCCTTTCAAAACCTAATAACAGTGCTTCTGTTCCTGTAGAACAAGCCGATGAGTTTGTAGTGACCTGATTTCCAAAACCTAAAATCCCACCTAAATAAGCCGAAATTCCACTTGCCATTGTTTGTAACACAGAAGTGCTTCCTAAACGTCTTACTTTTTGATCGTCAATTTTATAAATTGCTTCTCTAAATTTTTCAATTCCTGAAGTTCCTGTTCCAAAAATTAAACCTGAATCGTAATCTAAATCCGAGTTTTCATCTACAGAAAAGCCAGCATCTTTCCATGCATCAATTGCTGCCATACACCCATATAAAATAGAAGTGCTATTAAATCCACGTAATTGTAAAGGGGTTAAATATTCAGACTTTTTCTCTTCAGAAATTGATGGAATTCCACCAATACAACAAGAAAATCCTTTGTCTTTTAAATGTTGATGAAAAGTAATTCCTGAGATTCCAGATTTTAATGCATTTGTAAACGCCGACAAACCAACTCCATTTGGTGCTACAACGCCTAAACCAGTAATTACAACTCTATTTTTCATTCATACTAAATTTATTTCTCACAGGATTTAAAAACCGATGAGGTTGCTACTAAATTAGAATCATTCCAGAAATAGTGCCTCTACAAACCAATTCTTTTTTAGAATTCATCATTTTAACTTTACATTTTAACTTGTTAAATCTAAAATACTCTTTTTCTGAAATAACCGTTACTTTTTCATTTGGTAAAACAGGTAAAAAGAAATCTATACGATTAGAGGTTAATGCGATCTGTGGTTTTTTTTCTGATGAAATTTCTTCCTTCAACAAATAAATTCCTAAACAAACAACCCCAATTTGTGCCATTACTTCTGTTAAAATAACGCCTGGTGTAATTGGATTTCCTATAAAATGTCCTTCGTAGAAAAAAGCGTTTTCTTTGAATGTATAATTTCCTGAAAAACCATTTTCTGAAATTTCGGTGAGCTCATCAACAAACAAAAAAGGTTGTTTGTAAGGTAGATTTTTTATGATTTGTTTTTGATTCATTTTTTTATTTTAATCAAACTTCCTAGGTTTTCAAACCCTGTGAGGTCTATCCTTATTACTCTAAAGCGATGGTTTCTAAAAGGTTTACTTCTTTAATTTGATGAGCGTCTATAAAATTTTGTTTGTCTTCAAAAAAACTTAAAACATCTTCTCTCAATAAACTTGTTGGTTTGTTTGATAACATCGAATTATAAGATGAATGTTTGTAAATCCTAAAATCAGCTACAAATTGATGATGTGTTGGGTTTAAATGAATATATAAAATCAACTTTCTTACATACTCTTCACTATCTAACTTTATTCTAGAGAATCGATCCTTAAATAAACTTCCACTTCTTCCATATTTTTTATTGATACTTTTTGAATAAGAGTTAAATAAATTTGAAAATGATTGTGAAATTTCTTTTGAAGTGACCTCTTCTTTTGTCTTTATTAATAAGTGAAAATGATTTTTCAATAAACAATAAGTCAAAACATCAAATGTTTTAGAAAGGTGTTTTTTTACTAATTTCAGAAAATAAACATAATTCTGCTCTTCAATAAAAATATTTTCTTTGTTGTTTCCACAGTTATAAATATGGTAAAAAGAGTCTTCTACTAAAACCTCATATTTCATATACTAATTTATTCTTTTTAACAGATCTCACAGGTTTTAAAAACCTGTGAGGTCTAAATTAATTACCACTCTAACAAAATTCTTTGCGCAGAAAAACCTGGCCCAAAACTCAACATTAAACCTCTTTCTCCTTTTGCTGGGTTGCGATCCATAAAACGTTCTAAAACATATAAAACGGTTGCGCTAGACATATTTCCATACAACCGTAAAACTTCTTTTGTATCATCAATGTTTTTTCCTAGAACTCCAAATAAATCCGCTACAGTTTGTACAATTTTCTTTCCTCCTGGATGAAAAATTAAATGATCTATATCTTGAATGGTTAGATTATTTCGTTCTAAAAAAGGATGCACAATTGCAGGAAAATGAGCTGCAATTTTCTGAGGAACTTCCTTATCTAAAATCATTTGTAAACCCGTATTTACCAATTTAAAACCCATCATAGCCGTAGCATCATAAAAATGATACATCGCTTCATCAATAATTTCTGGCCCCTGATCTTCTTCATAGGATGATAAAATTACAGCAGAAGCGCCATCACCAAAAATAGCGGCACTTACAATATTGGTCATCGAATAATCATCTAACTGAAACGTTGCTGTTGGTGCTTCAACAGCAACAACTACGGCCCTTTTATTTGGGTTTGCCTTCAAGAAATTCTTGGCATAGATGATACCAGAAACACCTGCTGCACAGCCCATTTCTGTAACGGGCAAACGCACAATATCTTGTTTCATTTGCAACGAATTAATCAAATAGGCATCCATAGAAGGAATCATAATTCCCGTACAGCTTACCGTAATTATATAGTCTATTTCTGTTGCTTTTAAAGTTGCTTTGTCTAGTGCCTTTTGTAAAGATTGTTGCGCTAAATTCACAACTTCTCTAGTATAAATATCATTCTTTTCTTCAAAAGAAGTTGCTATAAAGACTTCTTCTGGATCCATGATTGAATAGCGTTTATCAACTCCAGCACCCTCAAAAAGTTTGATCACTTTCCTCTGAAATCGAGTCTCTTGATCTTGCATCCATAATTTCACAAACGGAATAATATCTTTTGTTTCTCTGTGATACTTTGGTAGTTGTTTTGCAACTGATGTAATTTTTACTTTCATATGTTTAGACACTAATTGATATCATTTATTTGACACTGATTTTTCCAGTTCTTTAAAAGTAAACTCAACCAAGTTCAGCGTTTACCTTTTTTAAAACTTGCTACTTTTTAACGCTTTAATATCCATTGAAAACGAAATGCCCATTTCCAACAAACTTGTGGTTTAACTGCTAGTTTCAGAGAAATTCGAACCAGATCTTTTCTTTTAAATCCTCTTAAAACAGAAGTTAAGCCGTCTTCTATAATCATTTTGTTTTTTATGAAAAGTGACAAAAAGAAAAACAAATAATAGGCCAATTTGTGCCGATGTAAATCGTTAACTACAATTCCAATTTTTGTTTGTTTTAAAGTGTTTTCTAAAAAAGGCACCAATTGAGCTTCTTTAAAATGATGCAAAAAAAGAGTTGCTACAACCACATCAAATTTTCTGTTTTTAAACTCTTTGGAAAAAATATCTTCCGTTTCAAAACGAATTTCAGGATATGCTTCAGATAATTCTGATGCATATTCGATGGCAGTTGGGTTTGCATCAATACCTAATAAGGTCATTTTATATCCGTTCTTCCTCCCAAAAATTGCGATATCTCGCAAAATATCTCCATGCCCACACCCGATGTCTACAAGGGTTAATTGGTGTTCTTTTGGGTGTTCTTTTAAAATTTTTTTTACCGAATTTACGGTAACAATATTACCCCCTAACCATCTGTTTATATTTTCTAATTTATCTAAAGTGTCTCGCAATAAAGCACCTCCAATAGAAAAATCGTCCATCAATTCTTCTTTGTCTGTTCTATTTTTTGTGCTGATAAAAAAATCCATTCTCTAATTAAATTTTCATTGGTTTACCATGAGTTTGTTTAATAATTAGGGGTAATAAAAAAGGTAATTTCTTTAAAACCTGAAGTAAAACTGTTGCAACCTTATCTTTTCGAAATAACATTGCAATAAAGTGACCTACTTTTAAACGCACCCTAAATTTTTTGTTCCATTGTCTAATATATTGCTTTTCAAGTTCTTTTCTTGACATTATTTTACTATTCAAGTAATTTAGAATAAGTAGGGATGCGAGTTGTGCAGATTGAATCGCCATACTCATTCCGTTTCCGCAAAGCGGATGAATCATTCCTGCAGCATCTCCACACATTAAAATATGTTTTTCTACGGGTTTTTTAATTTCAAAAGAGATTTGACTAATGGTTAATGGTTTTTCAAAAAGAGCGTTAGAATTATTGAATATTTCTTTTAAGAATTGATTTTCAAAAACAACTTTCTGCTGAAAATCTTCAATGTTTTTGTGTTTTTTAAAGGATGAAAAGTTCGTAATATAACACAGATTTATCGCGTCATTTTCAATCTTAGAAACACCACAATAACCTCCTTTAAAATTATGAAGTGCCACCAAGTCTTCTGGAAAATTGCCTTTAACATGAATTTTTACACCCAAATAAGGTGCCTTTTTTTGAATAAAATTACGTTCCATTTTGACATCCAACAAAGAACGTTTGCCAAAAGCACCCAAAGTAATTTTTGAAGTAAAATTTCTACTTTCTTTAGTTTTAACTGAAAAAATGTTCTCAGAAAAAGAAACATTTGTAACAACGTCTTGCAAGATTGTAACCCCATTTTCTTTTGCTTTTTCTGATAAAAGAAAGTCTAATTGATACCGAGAAATCCCAAATCCACCGAGTGGTAATTTTGCAGAGATTATTTTATTTCGTCTGGTTGACAATTGAAATTTTTTAATTTTAACAGCGCCAAAATCAAACGGATTAAAATTTAAAAACCCCAAATAAGGTAAGACTTCATTTGAAATATATTCTCCACAAACTTTGTGTTTCGGGTATTCATTTTTTTCAATTAATAAAACTTTTTTACCAAATTTAGAAAGGTGAATTGCAGTACACAAACCAGCCAAACCTCCACCTAATACAATAACATCAAAAGCAACTGATTTGCCTTTGTCGTGAATAGCCTTGTGTGAAAATTCTTTCATTTAAATCTCTTCATTTTTACAATGCTTTTTATACATTCCAAACCTCACTGGTTTTAAAAACCTAAGAGGTCTTATCCATTTTATCAGAATTCCAATTTTAATTGTACCCAAACTGGTGCTTGCTTTTTGGTGTTTAAATTCCCAAAAGACAACCCTAATAATCTTACAGAGTTCTTTAATTTTTCTTGATATAACAACTCTTTTACAACAGGAAAAAAAACTTCTTTTTTTTGCATAAAAAACGCTTCCGTTTTACTCCTTGTCTGCTGTGTGAAATCTGAATATTTAATTTTTAAAGTGATGGTTTTACCTTTTGTTTTCGTTTTTTTCATACGCTTTTCTAATTCGTCTGCAATTTTTTCTAGCTTTTCTAATAAAAAAATTTCTGAAGAAATGTTTTCTGCAAACGTTCTTTCTGCTGCAATAGATTTCCGAATTCTATTTGGTTTCACTTCACTGTTATGAATTCCACGAACAATATTGTAATAATGAACCCCTGCTTTTCCAAATAATTTTACCAGTTCTTCTAAAGATTTTTTCTTTAAATCGTTGCCAACAAAAACACCCAAGTTATACATTTTAGCAGCAGTAACTTTACCAACACCATAAAATTTATTGACTGGTAATTCTTCTAAAAATTGAAGCACTTCTTCTGGATTTACTGTTTTTTGTCCATTAGGTTTGTTGATATCTGAAGCTACTTTTGCAATAAATTTATTAATGGAAATACCCGCAGAAGCTCTTAATCCTGTTTCATCATAAATCCGCTGACGAATTTCTTCAGCGATTAAACTCGCAGAAAGATTTCCTTTCTTGTTTTCAGTAACATCTAAGTAGGCTTCATCTAAAGATAGTGGTTCCACCAAATCTGTATAATCATAAAAAATGGCTCTCACTTTTAACGAGATCTCCTTGTAACGCTCAAAGTCCGTTTTTACAAAAATTAAATGAGGACATTTTTGTTTTGCCAAAACACCACTCATTGCCGATCTTACACCAAATTTTCTAGCAGCATAACTTGCTGCAGAAACAACTCCTCTTTCCTGGTTTCCACCAACTGCAATTGCTTTTCCTCTTAATTCTGGATTGTCTAACTCTGCCACAGATGCATAAAAAGCATCCATATCTACATGAATTATTTTTCTAAAAGGGGCTTGCAATTCCATCTATCAAAAATACGAAACGAGACACAGATGTCACGATTTTCTCAAATTCAATTTCTAATACTGTTTTTATAAAAAAATAGAAATCTATATTGAATTTTGTATGTTTTCGATAAAATTAGTTAGAAAGAACTCACTTCAAAAAATCAACACAAATTGCTGTTACCTTTTCTAATTCTTCAGACATTTTTTTATGCTCCCAAGGATGAGAAACGTTAAAAACATGATTGGCATTTTCTATAAGTTTTAAACTACTTTTTAAATTCCAAGAATGTATTTTTTCTCCTTCTTTAAAAGAGACAGAAGTATCCGTATCTCCATGAATTATTAATTGAGGAATTCTTATGTTTTCTACTGCCTTTTTAATATTTAAACGCGCTTCGTTTTCTTTAAAATCTAAGTAAAATTGATAAAAGTGAGGCATGTTTTGCTTTGTTCTTCCGTTTAAAACATATTTAACACCTGTTTTTTTCCAATTTTCTAAATCTCCTGTTATTGAACTTCTTGAACCAAAATCGCAAACTGCCGCTAATGTAATTACCTTTTTTATTCTTGAATCTTCCCTTGCTTTGAGCAATACAACCCCTCCACCTCTACTATGGCCAATCAAAGAAATATTATTTCTATCAACTTCCTTTTTAAAATCACCATTCGTAGAAACCCAATCAATAACACACTCTAAATCATCTAATTCTTTTGAGTAATTGTTATTTCCAAATGCTTCTAAATCTGGAAAATCAATAGGCTGTTCAACAGTTCCTCCGTTATGAGAAAAATTGAATTTGATAAAGAAAAAACCCGCTTCAGCAAATGTTTTTGCCATAACATTCCAAGCTCCCCAGTCTTTAAATCCTTTGTATCCGTGACAAAATATTATAACTGGTTTTAATTGTTGAGTCTCTTTATAAAAAGCATCAACCAAAATTGGTTTGTTGTGCTTACCTTCTAAACTGCTATTTTTAGATATTATCATTTGTTCCTGTTTCTTCGGTTTTGCCTCCTAAAATTAATATTTAACAAAGTTAAAAGTAGTGCTTTTTTTATTTTCACTTATTTTTATAAAATACATGCCTTGTTTTAGTAGACTTACATCTAATTGATTGGTGTTTGTGTAATTGAAAATTTCTTGTCCAGTAACAGTATAAATATGAACCTTAAACTGACTTACTGTTCCAGTAATATATAATATGTTTTGAGCTGGGTTTGGATTCACCTTTAAGTTATTTATAAGAACTTCATCAACGGAAAGGGAAGCATCATTTATAGTATTTGGGCTTCCGTTCGAGTTCGTACAGTCCCAGCTTTCTGGTAACGAATTGTCTAAATCTGAAGCAATTAATTCTAAGGTTTTTCCTGTTGCATTTGCACAATCTGCCCATGTTGAATTGTAAGTTACTTCATCTTGAAGTATATTATCAGCATTAAATAACCTAACAGCATCTGAGCCTCCAAATCCAAAACCAATATCGCCTAAATAGTTTGTTAGATCAGGGTAAACTGAAGAAAAATCTGCTGCATCTTTAACCAATACTAAATATCCATCTGCTTCAATTGTAGTTTCTGTTGGAATTGTATAAAAATTTGCATCATTATTATCTTTTAGTTGCCAATTTATTAAATCAATAGAAAATGTATTTGGATTATATAATTCAACCCAATCATCAGCTTTAAAATTATCACTTGACTTATAATTAATTTCATTGATTACCAATGGAAATTCTGTTGTAGAAGGTGAAAAATTTGGAATCACTTCCAAAGAACCAAGCAAACTAATATTTATCGTTTCATTTGTAGAAGAAATAGCTCCACTCCAATGTGAAAACTCAAAACCAGCTTCTGGTATGGCTGTTAACTGAATTGAAACTGTTTCAAAATAATCGCCAGTCCAAGAAGGTTCTTGAATTTTTAAATTCTCATTAACTTCTACTAATCCTTCAGAAATTGAAGTGTTGGTAATTGTTATTGGGTAATAATCTGGCAAATTAAATTTAGATTTGATATGTTCTTTTACAATAGCAGGTCTATTATCTGCAAAAACTTTCATTACATTCATAAAATTGTCCGCTTTAGACGGATCTGTTCCCCAACGCTGATAAGATGCGTTTATTTCTGGAGTAATTATCTGATGAATTTCATCGATATGTGCTTTTACGCTATTAGGAAGAAAACGTGTATTCAACTCATCTGCGTATCTATTAATAAACCTATTTCTAAAACCAATATTTGTAATTAGCTTTCTAAAAAGCAAGGTAGACCAAGAAGGGTTTGGCCAACCAGATCCATTTGGTTCTAAAGCAAAACTCAATGTATCTTCTGTATAATTATTTGTATTCCAAAATGGACCAAAACCAAAATCTGTATCATACATAATCCAACGCCATTTACCTTCTGGATGTTTCCAAAATTTAATGTTATTGCCTGGCCAATCTGTATTACTAAAAAAGATATTAGCGGCTTGATACAAAGCATATTCTTTTAAATCTACGCGTTCATTTACATATTCAAAATTTGAATCTAGAGACAAATCTGTTGTATTTATGTAATTAATTAATTGAATGTATTCTGCATTACTGCCTCTAATTTCTTCTGCATTATTGGTTAATAAAGTAATCGCATCTGCGTCTATATTGTGCTTTGAAGCCAACATGTGTTCATTTATCTTTTCACGCATATTATACATTCCCCAATACTCCCCGTTTATATAGGTTGCTACCGAATTGTGTTCTTGAAAATCTAAGCCAGAGCCTCTCATTAAACTAGTTAGCGTAATATCTTTCATAGAAGATTTCATCCAATCTTGTCCTGAGTTTCTTAAGATTAAGGCTTGAAAATTATCATAATTCAATTCATCAAAAAAAGGATGGTCAAATTTAGAATCTCCATATTGTCCTCTTGCAAATAAAGACAAAGATCGTTGTTCATTCTGGCCTCTACTCCAACCTCCAAAAATCTTTATGCCTCCATCAAATTCAGCAAACGTATTATCTTCATTTTCATAAAAAGCGATGTGAATTGGTCGTTCCCAATCTTCCCAAAAATTAGCTCCAAAATAAGGTTCATTTGTTTCATAAGTTCCAGGTGGTCCAGAAACATAGATTCCGACATCTTCATCAAAAAAATTATCGGGTTCTGTCGTTAGAAAAAATACATCTATTTCATGATTCGCGTTTAAAATATATGATTTTGTAAATATTCGAGACGGTAAATAATTTGTAGAAAAAATTCGAGCTCTTACACTAATATTTTCATTTATTTGAATTGGATTTGTATACATTGGAGAAGCTTCTGTTGGAACAGAACCGCCAGTAGTATATCGTATAACTTTTCCAGCTCCAACAACAGATAACGTTAAATTTATTGAATTATCAATAAGACCACCATCGTGTGAAAAAACAACTTTATTTTGAATGGCGCCTAAAAATTCATTATTAGAATTCTCTAAACCTGGTGTTGTATCTGAATAACTTACAATTGTTCCAGAATCAATAGATACTCCAATAGATGTGTTTGGAGGAAGATTCTCCGTAATAATTTGATCAACAATAGTTCCTGTGGCATTTGTTAAACTTACAGTCTCTGAGTTTGATGAGATTTTAAAATTTGTATGAAGATTATTTGTCGTCAATCCTAAAATAGCAGGGGGTGCAATCCCAGAACTTGTTGGGGTTGAAAAAACTGCGGATAAGAAAGGTATTAATGTAAAATCTGAAGAATTTGAGCTTATATTATGCGCTTGAATTGTTAAAATATTTTCGCCCGTATTTAAAATTGAATTGAAATTGTTTATCATAAATCTTTCTGGAGCGCCTCCTGCATACATTTGAGCTTCATGATCTTGAATCGTTCCAGAATTATAATTTGGTGGAACTCCATTAATATTTGCACGTGCAATTTCAGAACCATTTATATAAGCAACAAAACCATCATCATAATCCATGTCTAAAATTAATGAAGCAATTGTATTAATATCTGTAACGGTAAAAGTTTTTCTAAGATATATAGATTGTGTTCCGTTAGGAATTATTGTAGCATCATCTCCATCATTATAACCAAAACCTGATGAACCTTCTAACCAACTAACATCATTAAAACCTAAAAATTTCCAATTAGAACTTGGTTCTGAAGTTGGAATTAAATATTTAAACGTGTCTCCTTGATTTACAAGTGTTCTGGAATAACTTATGGAAGAGCGATCTTTTGATGAAGCCCATAAAAGTAAATACTGATTAGGTACTAATGTAATATCTGGGAATGTCCACTTTGAAAGATTATCAACATCATCAGATAAATACCATCCACTAATAGAAACTTCATCAGTTCCATCGTTATGGAGTTCTATCCAATCTGGTGTATCTCCATCTTCATCTAGATAAATAGAATTGGAAGAAGTAATTTCATTTATTCTTACAGTTTGTGCTGTTATATTAAAAATACTAAGTATTAATACTAGAAATAAACATCTCATTTTTGGGGGGGTTAATTGGATATTTGTTTACAAATATAAAGGGTTTTAAAAAACTTAATTAAAAAAATAATTTTAACAACATAAACAGCGCAACTAAACCTGTTAAAACACTTAAAAACAAATTAATATCTTTAATTAGTTTTCCTGCTTTTTTCTGGATTTGTTTTGCATATTTTCCATACAAAAAAAGGATATAAAAAGTTCCAAGCGAAGTTCCTAAAACAAAAAATAGTACGGAAAACGCATCAAAATTAAACAGGTTAAAAAGATCTAACGTTACAACTGTTCCACAGAAAAAAGGAATCGCAAACATATTTAAAAAAGAGAGCGTAACTCCTATTAAAAAAGGGTTTTCTCTTTTTGTTTTGGGCTCTTTAGCTTTTTCTTTTGTCGATGAGCTATAAAAATAATAGGACAGTAAAATAAAAATAAAAATCCCTACTTTCTCTAAAGCTTCTAAAACGGTAAGGTTTTCTGCTAAGTGTTTTGTTAAAAGAACCGCAAGATATACTTGTACAATTACAACAAGAGAAACTCCTAATGCATATTTTTTTACCTCTTTTTCTTCTTTTTCTAAACTGGTTTTTAAAGCAGTCATGTTTAACATACTGGGTGTTAAAGAGCCCAAGAAAGAAAAAACGAAGCCTAATAAAAAGTGGATTACTAAAGCCATTAATTGAATTTAATTTTTTACAGTTGGTTTGTAAAAGTAACAATTCCAAAACGGATGTATAAAAATAAAAAAAGCGCCTCAATTGTTGATGCGCCTCTTAATTCTAAATATAATGTTATTTAAACGACTCCTTGCGCTAACATTGCGCTAGCTACTTTTACAAAACCTGCAATATTTGCTCCTTTTATATAATCGATAGATCCATCTTCATTTTCTCCATATTGTACGCAAGAGTCATGAATATTTTCCATAATAACTTTTAATTTTTCATCAACTTCTTTACGAGACCAACTTAAGCGCAATGAATTCTGGCTCATTTCTAAACCTGAAGTTGCAACTCCTCCTGCATTGGAGGCTTTTCCTGGAGCAAACAAAATTTTAGCAATATAAAACTCATGAATCGCTTCGGGTGTTGAAGGCATGTTTGCGCCTTCAGAAACACACATACAACCATTTTTAACCAATTCTTTTGCTTCAACACCATGAAGCTCATTTTGAGTTGCACATGGCAAAGCAATATCACAAACAACAGACCAAGGCCTCTTTCCTGCAACAAATTTGGCCGTTGGATATTTCTCTATATATTCACTAATTCTTCCCCGTTTTTCATTTTTAATAAACATTATATACTTCAACTTTTCGGTATTGATGCCTTCTTCATCTAAAATATAACCTCCAGAATCTGATAACGTTAAAACAGTTGCTCCTAACTCTATAGCCTTCTCTGCTGCATATTGTGCCACGTTTCCAGCACCAGAAATAACCACTTTTTTCCCACTAAAAGAAGCGCCTTTCCTTTTTAGCATGTTTTGTGCAAAATACACTGTGCCATAACCTGTAGCTTCTGGTCTAATTAAAGAACCTCCCCAAGTAGCCCCTTTTCCAGTAAGAACTCCTGTAAATTCATTGTTCAACTTCTTGTACATTCCAAACATAAAACCAATTTCACGTCCTCCAACACCAATATCTCCTGCAGGAACATCTGTGTTTGGACCAATATGCCGGAACAATTCACTCATAAAAGCATGGCAAAAACGCATAATTTCATTGTCTGATTTTCCTTTAGGATCAAAATCTGCCCCCCCTTTTCCTCCTCCCATAGGCAAGGTTGTTAAGGAGTTTTTAAACACTTGTTCAAAGGCTAAAAACTTTAAAATACTTGCATTTACCGTTGGATGAAAACGCAACCCTCCTTTATAAGGTCCAATCGCAGAATTCATTTGAACTCTATATCCTCTATTTACTTGAATTTCTCCACGATCATCAACCCAAGAAACTCTAAACGAAATTAACCTTTCTGGCTCAACCATTCTTAAGAGAATGTTTTTACCGTGATACATCTTATTATTAATAATATAAGGAATTACCGTTTCCGCAACTTCTTTTACAGCTTGTAAAAACTCTGGCTCATGGTTATTTCTCTTTTTAACCAACTCCATGAATTCGTTAATTTTAGATTTGCTGTTTTTGTCCATGTTTTTTTATGATTTTAATAAATTTTTAATTGTGTAAAGGTACATAATTTTCAATGTCACAAATTTGAAATTATAAAAAGAACGCTACGCTAAAGCTATATTTCAATCGATTTCGCTTTGAGTTCTTCCTTATTAATAAAAAGCAAGTTGAAACTACCTAAAAAACACTAAATTTGTAGTCGAATTTTTTTCTATAAATTACAATGTTAGACAAAGTAAAAGAACTGATTGGTGAAGTGAACGCATTTAATGCAAGCACCAAAGAGGAAGTTGAAACTTTTAGGATAAAATATTTAGGAAGTAAAGGTTTGCTAAAAGACTTATTTGCGGAATTTAAAAATGTTACTCCAGAATTACGTAAAGATTTTGGGCAAGCATTAAACAATTTAAAAAAATCCGCTGAAGAAAAAGTTGCTGAATTAAGTGATTCTTTAGAAAGTTCTACAAGTAAGCAGTCTTTTTATGGAGATTTAACCCGCCCTTCTGAACCAATTAATTTAGGGTCTCGTCATCCAATTTCATTGGTTAAAAATCAAATTATTGAGGTTTTTAATAGAATTGGTTTTACCGTTTCTGAAGGACCAGAAATTGAGGATGATTGGCACAATTTTACAGCATTAAATTTACCTGCACATCATCCTGCAAGAGACATGCAAGACACCTTCTTTATTGAACAAGATCCAGATATATTATTGCGTACCCACACGTCTTCTGTCCAAGTTCGTTATATGGAAGAAAATAAGCCTCCAATTAGAACAATTTCTCCTGGAAGAGTTTTTAGAAATGAAGACATTTCTGCGAGAGCACATTGTATTTTTCATCAAGTAGAAGGTTTGTATATAGACACTGATGTTTCTTTTGCTGATTTAAAACAAACCCTCTTATATTTTACAAAAGAAATGTTTGGGAAGTCAAAAATACGTTTGCGTCCTTCTTATTTTCCTTTTACGGAGCCAAGTGCTGAAGTTGATATTTATTGGGGATTAGAAACGGAAACGGACTATAGAATTACCAAAGGAACCGGTTGGTTAGAAATTATGGGTTGTGGAATGGTAGATCCTAATGTGCTGAAAAACGCAAACATCGATCCAGCAAAATATTCTGGTTACGCTTTTGGGATGGGAATAGAACGTATTGCTATGTTGTTGTATCAAATTCCTGATATTAGAATGTTTTATGAAAATGACAAACGTTTCTTAGAGCAGTTTAAATCAATGATATAATTCGTTAAAAAGTTGCCCGTTTTTGGAGTTATACTATTGAAATAGATATTTCATAAACTCTTACTTTTAAACTTCACAAACTCTTTTTAAATGAAAAAGGACATACAAATACCCAAAGTGACAAACGTGGAAATGGCTGTTGTTTATGAACACAATGCAATTTATAAAACAGAAGATTGGAATATATACATCATCAATAACAAAGAGGTTGATCTAGAAATGGTCGTCATTGTTTCTCAAGGCTTTTCTGAAACAAAAACTACGTCTTTATTGCGCAAAAAAGTAGAAAAACTCCCTGCAAATTCTTTTGCTAAAATTGAATTCATTCAACCAGAATTGTTCAAATTAAACAATCGTTTTCAAGTAACTTTTTTTGAAGGTAACACCTTGTACGAAAAGACGTTTCTCTTCAAAGAAAACACCATTAAAGAAAGTGCTTTACTTAGAATTCCTACGTTAAAAAAACAAGGAATTTTAGCGAAGTAATCTTACTTTCAAAAAAGCGATGCATCACCAATAAAATGATAAATTGCTAACTTAGACAACGTTATTTCTTCCCTTTTCTTTTTCGTAACCTATCACTTCACGTGATTTTAAATGGAAAAAAGTAGTTATCCCCAAAACCCAAGAACCAAATACAAAATAGTAGTAATTACTCCGCCAATTAACGCATAAGGTAATTGAGTTTTTACATGATCTATGTGGTCACTTGCAGATGCCATAGAAGATATAATTGAAGTATCTGAAATTGGTGAACAGTGGTCTCCAAAAACCCCTCCTCCTAAAGTAGCAGCAACAACAATAGTTGCATCTGCTCCATGAAGCGTTGCCATGGGTAATGATATCGCCAACATAATAGCAAAGGTTCCCCAAGAGGTTCCTGTAGAAAACGCAATAAAAGAACTAATGATAAAAACGACCGCAGGTAATAATTCTGGAGACAACCAACTTTTAGTTGCCTCAGCAACATACATTCCTGTTTCCAATTCTCTACAGGCATCTCCAATTGCAAATGCCAATAACATCAACAAAGCCAAGGGCATTAACTCACTAATTCCTTTTAGAGTTAAGTTTACAGCTTCTTTTGGTTTTACTATTCCTTGTATAAAATACATCGTGATAGCGATCAACAGCGCAAAAATTACCGCATACAAAACGGAAGAAGACCCTGAACCTTTTCCAATGGCTTCTGAAACATGATTTAAAAACGAAGTTGGGTTTTTTACAGAACTCCAACCCGTATAAATTAGGTTGATGGGCATCATACAAACCATCACCAAAAGTGGCACAACCATATTATATGCTTTTGCTTCTATTCCTTCTTTTGATGGAAAGGACGTAATCACCTCGGAAATCATTGGCTTTGAATTCCTGTGCATTAATTCGCCGGTTTCTTTGGTTCTTTTTTCCGCTTTTTTCATTGGGCCAAAATCTTTTTTAGTAAAAATAACAATGAAGACAATGGCAATTGCTAGTAGCGGATAAAAATTATATTTGATAGAAGCCATCAATACAGAAAAAGGTTTGTCTATTCCTTGGGTTAACAACAAACCCATAATGAAAGCGCCCCAAGCATTAAAAGGAATTAAAATGGAGGAAGGAGCTGAACTAGAATCGGCAATATACGCTAGCTTTTCTCTTGGAATTTTTAGCTTATCAAATATGGGCCTGTATAAAGTTCCAACAGTTAAAGAGCTGATACTTGTTTCCACAAACAATAATAGGCCTGTAATAGTTGCTAAAACTTGAACCATTACGCGACTATAGCCCGTTCTTTTATCTTCTAGTTTTACTAACTTTTTATTTATTATATCAATAAAGCCTTCTACTCCTTTAGAATATTGAATAAAAATAAGCAGCGCACCCACCAGCGCACTAAACATAATGGTTCGGGTGTTTCCTGCAGATTGGAATACATTTACCAATCCTTCAATCATCGCGAGTGTTCCTTCTAACGGATTCCAGCTTTTTATAATCAGCCAAGAAAACCAGATTCCAAACAACAAGGCAATGTATACTTGCTTCGTTCTTAAAGCTAAAATAATCGCAACAATTGGCGGTATTACTGAAAGAAACCCATATTCCATAAGAAGAAATTTTATTTTCGTTAAAGATAACGAATTATAGCATTATTTAATGACTCTTATTTTGCAAGTTAAGAATAAAAACAGCTTAAAAAAGGGCGAAACAATCCACAATAATTTCTTTACCCCTTTAGGAATTTACAGCAATTCAAAAAATATTCTTTGTATCAATTGCACCAGACTCTAGACGGATCGATGTGCCTCCAAAAGAAATCGGTTCATTAAAGTTCGTTGATGAAAATCCTTTTTTATATTAAACTGGAAACATAAATATTTTACCATAACCAACAGTATAAAGCCAAACTCCGTAAATGGAGTGCTCAATAATTACAAGCCAAACAGATTTTGTTTTTAAATAGGTTTTTATAAATAAAATTCCACCAACAAAAGTGAACCCAAGAACAACCCAACTTCGAAACCAAATATGTGCAAGTGAAAATAATGCAGCATTTAATAAAATAAAGAAAAACTCATTATTAATTAGTTTTTGGTAGCGTTTCGTAAAAAAAGTACGATAAATGAATTCTTGAGGAATGACGGAAACCAACACATAAACTGCGTTAAACTTTAACCACAAAAAAGGCTTGTTTAGCATGACATTAAACAATGCTTCTCTTTCTTGAAAAAATAATATTAGTGTCGTACCTATGGCAATAATAATAAAACGAATACCTATCTGTACCAATATCTTACTCCTGTTGCTTCCTGCTTTTTTCTGATTAGAAGAACTTTTTTTTCTTATTGATACCGCAAAAATGTAGGCAATGGCAAGAAATAAATATGTTATTTTTATACGAATTGAAATTGGAAGAAGTAACAACAAGGGGGTCACAACAAACAACAAGAAAAGCTCAATAATTTTCTTGCTCTTTTTTAGTCTTTGTAAATTTGAATGTAAATTCATTGAAGCATCAGGTTTACATCTCTTTTTCGTTCGCTTCAATTTCTTTCGTTAAATCCAACTCTCTTAATGTTGGATTTAAAGCGCCTGTTGCAACAACCGTAATTAGAGTCATCGTTCCACCAAAAACAACAGCAACAATAGGACCTAATATTTTTGCTGCTAAACCGCTTTCAAAAGCTCCTAGTTCGTTTGAAGAACCAACAAACATAGAATTTACCGAAGCAACTCTTCCCCGCATTTCATCGGGTGTTTTTAATTGTAAAATAGTTTGCCGAATAACCATCGATATTCCATCAGCAGCACCACTTATAAAAAGAGCTAAAATACTCACCCAAAAAATAGAGGACAAGCCAAAAGCAATAATACTTATCCCAAAAATAAAGACAGAAATTAACATTTTTTTACCCGTATTTTTATTAATTGGAATATACGTGGTAATCAACATGGTAAGAATGCTTCCCATAGAAATAGAGGCGTTTAAAACACCAAACCCTTCTGGCCCTACCTTTAAAACATCTTGGGCAAAAACAGACAAAATGGCAACGGTTCCTCCAAACAAAACGGCAATCATGTCTAAGGTTAACACCCCTAAAATTGCTTTGTTTTTAAAAACAAATTGTATTCCCGCTTTTAAACTTTTACCCATAGGCTCGCCAATTTTTTTATTTAAAATTGGTTTTTTATTTATTTGAAAAAGGACAATAAGTGATAGTATTACTAAAATAAATACAAGACATAAGGTTTTGTCAACACCAATCCAGCTGATAAAAAAACCTCCAAATAAAGCCCCTGAAACTGCCGCAGTTTTCCAGGTACTTGTACTCCAGGTTGCAGCATTATGGTATATGTTTTTTGGCACTAATAGTGCGACTAAAGAGAAAATTGTCGGTCCAAAAAAGGAGCGTAAAAACCCACCAAAAAAAACCAACCCGTATATTGAGTATAAGATTGAATTTGTAGACCAATGACCCACAAAATGACTTGAAGTTAACAAGAACAATCCTAAACTAATGAGTGAAAATGCGGCTGTACAAACAGCCAATAAGTTTCTTTTCTCCTTTTGATCTACAATGTGACCTGCAAATAAGGCCATAGAAAAAGCTGGAATAATTTCCATTAAGCCAATTATTCCCAGAGACAAAGGGTCTTTTGTAATAGAATATACTTGCCATTCTATGACAATAAATTGCATAGACCACCCAAAAACAAGCAAAAACCGAACGAACAAAAAGAGATTAAATTCTTTTATTCTTAAGGCCGCATAGGGATCTTGTCTTTTCATTTTTTAGCGTAATTTCATGTCCATTAAAATCGCAAATGTCTGGTTTATGTCTGCCTCTTTAACAACAATCGTCATTTCATTTGTCGTCGAAATAATTTCCTGCAAAGAAATGTCTGCCCAAGCTAATTGTTTTAAAATAAAATAATAGATGCCCGATTGTTCTAAGTTTTCTTTTGGTAATTTTATTGTGATAGAAGCCAATTCTAACATACTATTTGTTAGCGTTTCTTGCTCAAAGATTTCTTTGACAAAAGGCTGCAAATTTTTACTTGTAACAATATTGGTTTCAAAAATACCCTGTGAAACGGTTAAAAAATAGTCAGAATTTTCTGAGGATTTTGTTAGAATTTTTGCAATTTCTCTTAATAAAGAAGGGGTGTTTTTAAAGGTAAAATCACACAAGTCTGAGCGAACAATAACATCTCCTAAATCTAAAGCTAATTTTTTTATGTTCTTTCGAATACGCAATTCACTTGCAGGAGAAAGCCTGTTGATTGCCATCATAACCGCACCAACTTTAACCTCTTTCTTTAAAGCTGTTGAAACTTCTGGTAAAATAATTCTTGCCAAGGAAGAAACGTTTATTAGTTTTTCATTTAAAGCTTCTTCAATAAAAGGTGTTTTTCTAATTGTACTTTCTACAACTTCCTGTATTGTTTTCATGATTAATGTTTAATAACTATTAACAATGTTCAAAATTAAACAATTAATCTAATTTATCTGTTAGTTTTTTAAATTCTTTTTTGGGGTTTTTATTCGCATATAAAACACTATAAACAGTATCTATAATTGGTGTTTTTGCTTTGTTCTCTTCTTTCATTTTAAAAGCACTTTTACAGGCGTAATACCCTTCTGCAATCATGCTCATTTCGTGTTGTGCCGATTTTACGGTATACCCTTTACCAATCATATTTCCGAACATTCTGTTTCTACTAAAAGTTGAGTATCCTGTAACTAACAAATCTCCTAAATAAGCAGAATTGTTAATGTTCCGTTTCATTTTATGAACCTTTTTAATAAAACGTTTCATTTCTCGAATTCCATTACTCATTAAAACGGCTTGAAAGTTATCTCCATAACCTAATCCATGCGCAATTCCTGCAGCAACTGCATAAATATTCTTAAGCATCGCGGCATATTCAGTACCAATAATATCATCAGAAATCTTCGTTTTTATGTACCAACTTTTTAATGAATTTCCAATAAATTCTGCTTTTTCATTGTCTTGACAAGCAATAGTTAAATACGATAAACGTTCCATGGCCACCTCTTCAGCATGACAAGGACCCGTAATTACACCAATATTTTCTAGTGGAATGTTATGTTTTTGATTAAAATGTTCACCAATAATTAAACCTGTTTCTGGTACAATTCCTTTAATTGCCGAAAAAATAATTTTTCCTTCTAATGAGCTGTTTATTTTTTTTAATTCAGTCATTAAAAAAGCCGATGGTATTACAAAAATTAGCACGTCATAATTTTCAACAGTATAATTAATGTCAGAAGTTAAGTCTAATTTTTTTGCATCTAGTTCTGCTGAAGGGAGGTATTTTGGATTGTGATTATTTTCTTTGATATGTTCAATTGCTTGTTGATTTCTCATGTACCAGCCAATTGTATCAGTGTTTTCAGTCAACATTTTTACAATAGCAGTTGCCCAACTTCCTCCACCAAAAACCGCAATTTTTTTCTGTTCACTCATTTTTTGTTCCTTTTAGACTTCAAAAGTAATAAAACTATTAAGTTATAAGGAATCCTTGGCGCTTTTATTATATTTGTCTAGCATATTATATCACTAAAAATGAACGTACAAATCATAAATAAATCGAAACACACAACACCTCATTATGAAACAAATGGTGCTGCTGGAATGGATTTAAAAGCAAATATTGAAGCCGCTATCACCTTAAAACCACTTGAAAGAGCCATTATAAAAACCGGCTTATTTATTGCGCTACCTGTTGGTTTTGAAGCACAAGTTAGACCAAGAAGTGGTTTGGCTGCAAAAAAAGGGATTACCGTTTTAAATTCTCCTGGAACTGTAGATGCAGATTATAGAGGGGAAATTGGTGTGATCTTAGTCAACTTGTCCAACGACATTTTTGTCATAAATGATGGTGAAAGAATTGCACAACTTATTATTGCAAAACACGAACGTGTAAGTTGGCAAGAAGTTGAAATTTTAAGTGAAACGGAACGTGGTGCTGGTGGTTTTGGAAGTACTGGGGTGTAGTTTCCTTACAAACGGATCCTCTTTGTGCAATAAGAGAAACTCTTTAAAAAAAATAAAAAAATCGCCATAGAATGATTTTTCTAGGCGATTTTAAAATACGTTTAGTAAAGTTCCTTAGGGTTATTCTTGGTTTTCAATTGCCTCTTTTATTTTCCCTTCTAATTCTTCTGCTAAATCAGGATTGTCTTTGATTAATCCTTTTACAGCGTCTCTTCCTTGACCTAATTTTGTCTCACCATAGCTAAACCAAGAACCGCTTTTCTTCACAATCCCTAATTCTACACCAATGTCTAAAATTTCGCCCACTTTAGAAATACCCATTCCATACATAATATCAAACTCTGCAATTTGAAAAGGAGGAGCTACTTTATTTTTTACAACTTTAACCTTAGTACTGTTTCCAATAACCTTATCGCCGTCTTTAATTTGTGTTCTTCTTCTAATGTCTAAACGAACAGATGCATAAAATTTTAATGCATTTCCTCCCGTTGTTGTCTCTGGGTTACCGAACATCACACCAATTTTTTCTCTTAGTTGGTTAATGAAAATTACGGTACATTTTGTTTTAGAAATCGTCCCTGTTAATTTACGCAATGCTTGTGACATTAAACGAGCATGAAGACCCATTTTAGAATCCCCCATTTCGCCTTCAATTTCAGATTTTGGAGTCAAAGCTGCAACAGAATCTATTACAACTATATCAATTGCTCCAGAACTAATTAAGTTATCTGCAATTTCTAAAGCTTGCTCTCCATAATCGGGTTGAGAAATAATTAAATTATCAATATCAACACCTAAATTTTCTGCATAAAATTTATCAAAAGCGTGTTCTGCATCAATAAACGCAGCAATCCCTCCCGCTTTTTGTGCTTCTGCAATTGCATGTAGGGTTAGCGTTGTTTTTCCAGAAGATTCTGGTCCATAAATTTCAATAACCCTCCCTCTTGGATAACCGCCAACACCTAAGGCTAAATCTAAACCCAAAGAACCTGTTGAGATTGCGTCTACCTCTTCAGTAACGACATCTCCCAATTTCATTACAGCACCTTTTCCGTATGTTTTATCTAACTTATCTAATGTTAGTTGCAGCGCTTTAAGTTTTGCTGTTTTATCTTTGTCTGTAGCCATAAATATTGGTTTTTGTTTTTTTAATAAGTTGGAAAGTTACAAAAAGAGTTTGTTTTTTAGATATCTTTTTTTTGTATTTTTATAAAATTTCTTAAAAAGAGAAAAAGAAAAAAGTTTAAGAAATTAATGACTTATTTAATAAAGACCAATCACAACAATTTTTCTCTTTTATAAATTCCTAAAAAAAAATAGATAAAAATGAAAAAAAAAATAACTTCAGAGGATTTTAAATCAGAGGCTACAATAGAAGACGGAGAATTAATTAGCTTTCAAAGAGAAGGTCAAGAATACATTCATCAGAAAGGAAGTAAAGGCTGGCGTAGTTCTGATGACGAAATGTTTCCCATAATTGGCCCAACTTCTAAAAATAACTTTACGTTTCCTACAGCGAAGGGCGATGCTGTTTTAGATCAACACGGATTGTTACGAGAATTAAACTATTTATTCGTTTCTTCTACTAAAAACACGGCTAACTTTATCAAAAAGTATAAAAAGAACACCCTGATAAAGAACAGTAAATTTCCTGAAAAATCTTCTGAAGCAGAGGTTTTTTGGCCTTATGACTTTTCTTTTCAAAAGAATTTTACCTTGGAAAATAATGTCTTAAAGATCGAATTTATAATCGAATCTGAAGAAGGTATGCCTTTTATGCTCGGCTATCATCCAGCATTTCTGTTGTCTGATTCTGGTAAAGAAACTATAATATCTGATGCTTCAATAATTAATTTAGAGAGCGTTCTCAAAGCAGGATCTGACGCTTTTCCTGTTTTAAATTCGGAAAAGATTGTACTGAAAAACGTCTCTAAAAATGACCTAGAGATTACCACAAAAGGATTTAATAATTTTATGCTTTGGACGGAAGTAAAAAATATGCTTTGTATAGAACCAATTACTCAATATCCTTCTAATAACAATCATAAAAGTACAGAAGAAAACGGGCGTTTGTCTAAAGGAAAGAACTTCTTTTCTGTTGCAATTAAAATTCTTTAAATTGATAAAAAACCACCAACATTTTATAATTCACAAACCTTGGGGAATGATTTCTCAATTTATAAATCCAGCAAAACGAAAGAAAAAATTATTAGGAGAATTATATCCTTTTCCTAAGGGAACGATGGCAATTGGACGCTTAGATGTTGCTTCTGAAGGGTTGCTTCTATTAACCACAGATGGTAAAGTTTCTGCTGAAATTAGATCAAATAAATACGAAAAAGAGTACTACGTGCAAGTTGATGGAATAATTACAACAGAAGCTATTAAAGAATTAAAAACGGGCGTAGAGATTGGTTTTAACGGGAAAAAATACATCACAAAACCTGGGAAAGCTTTTACAATTAAAACACCTAAATTTCCGATGAGAAGTCAGAAAATTAGAGACGAAAGACATGGTCCTACTAGTTGGGTTTCCATAATTATTAGAGAAGGAAAATTTAGGCAAGTTCGAAAAATGACAGCGGCTGTTGGCTTTCCTACTTTGCGTTTAGTTCGTGTTCGAATTGGTGAAATAAATCTTTTAAATTTAAAAGTTGGTGAGGTAAAAGAAATAGCAAGCTTTCTCTAAAATATGTTCCTTTTTTAAAACAAAAATTTCAAAACACAATTGTAAAATTTCGAACAGTTTAGACGACTCCTTTCATTAAAAAAAATGACGAGCACGGTCGTTCTCTTTATAAATCAATACTCTCTAAAAGAATAGCAACTACCCTTCGCAAGAAATTTTATTTACTCTTGTTCCGTGTCTACCTCCTTCAAATTCTGTAGAAAGAAAAAGGTCTACAAATCCAAGGGCTTGTTGGAGAGAAACAAAACGTGCAGGGATTGTAAGAATATTTGAATTATTATGTTGTCTTGTAAGTGCTACTAATTCGTTATTCCAACAGAGCGCAGCTCTTATTCCTTGGTGTTTGTTTGCCGTCATTTGTGCTCCATTTCCACTACCACATAAAATAATACCCATTGCTGCTTTACCCGTTTGTACAGCGTCTGCTGTTGGATGAATTGCGTCTGGATAATCCATAGAGTCATTTGTATCAGTTCCAAAATTAAGTGTTTTATACCCTTTCTTTTCTAAATGTTTTATAATTTCGAATTTGTATACTGTTCCTGCGTGATCATTACCAATAGCAATTGTCATAATAAATTGATTTTAATTGTGTTGTCTATAGCAAAAATACAGAAACTAACGGTTATTAACAGTTCTAAGTAGTCTAAAATTTTAATTTTTTAATAACATTTTAATTTTAAAGCAATTAACTCTATATTGGAAATGTTAAGAAGTAAGTGTAAAGAATTATAAGTTTTTTTGGTAAGTTTAAAAATTATAATAATACAATCTAAGAAGTGACATACACAACTTTTTTTATAAGTATTTAATAAAAGTTTATCAACATAAAAAAGGAGATTCATTTACATTTTTATAAAATAAAATATTAATAAATTGTAGTTAACTACTCTTTTTATATTTTGTTAACAACTGTATTTTACTATTGATTTATAGCTTTTTAAATACCTTATAAAATGTCAATTTTTTTTAACAACTCACATATGAAAATTTAAAAGGAAGATTTTATAGTAGCTATTCACACACTATTATAAACACCATTGTTTTTTAAAATTTTATAAAAGAAAATAGATAATAATATAGAATGTTAATAACTGAAATAAAATTTTATTTATTAGCTAAGATATTCCAAGCTGCTTTAAATTCCATTTCATATAGCAAAGTATACTGTTTTTCAATTTCTTTTGAATTTAACCATTCGAGCTGTTTTGGACTCAAATATTTTTCAGCAGATTGATTACTTCCCAAAGCACTGTTTATTTTTATTTGTTGTAAAGAAGTTAAAGGAAGATATTTGTATTTAGAATGTTTTAAAAAATAATGAACATCTTTTTTTGCAATTATATAATTTTTTTTAAGATCAATCGCTTTAAAATTTTGTTTTTTTGCATAGTTATCAATTGCTCCTTTACTAACTAAATCTGAATTATATTTTACTTTAACTACTTCACTATGCCCCATAAAACCAGCTTCTGTATTTAAAACGCCATTTAACTTACCAAGTTGTTTTTCACCAGTCCAGAAACAAGACATCTTATAATAACTTTCAGAAATTTTGTTTGGTCGTTTTGAAGCAAGTTCTAATTCCAATAAATTTAAAAATTCTGGGATAGGCTGTTTTCTTAAAGATAGTGCTTCTTTTAATCGTTGACTCAATGTTAAAGCAGAATAATCATTATTGATTCTAGGAACTAAATTATTTCCATTTATATCGATAATCCTAACAACAGGATTGTTCCAAGCAGGTTCATTAAATTTTTTAAGAATCGCTTTATCTTCACCTCCTTTGTTATTAAAAATAGCCAAAGGAATAAAATTATTTTCTAAAACTTCAATCATTAACGGGTGACTTAGTACATTATGACCATAGTTTCTACAGGTACTACAACCTGGAACCTCTTGGAATAAAATAACAATATCTTTTTTCTCTTTTTTAGCACGAACAATTGCTTCATTGTAGTTTCTATACCAATGTACTTTCCCTAATTCTTCACTCTCATTAAAAGAAATTTTATGTTGTTGAGCAAATAGATTTTGGAGTGATACAATCATCAGTAGCATACCAATTAAAATTATTTTTTTAATATTAATTATCATGATATTATAATTTTAGGAAGTTAAATAATAAGATTTATGATTACTTAGACTACGTATTAGAATAATAATAACAAAAAAAAAGTTAATTTTTGTAATAATTTACTGAAGTACTGAAGTAGATAAATAGAAAATTATTAAAAGGTACCTCAAGTATGTCTTTTATTTTATTACAAAACGAATTCCTTTTTTAATAATTTTTACGGTCACTTTCCCCGTTCCAATAATTTCACCATCCGCTTGAATAAAGGGATTTGATTTTTTTGGAATTATAGTTATTTGCTTGGTTTTGAAAGTTTCAATCTTTTTATGTTGAAAAATTTTAGCTGTATACAACTTGTGAAGATTGAAAATTAAATTAAAAAAAGTAAAATCTTTAAGAATAGTGATATCTAATAAACCATCTGAAATAGCTACGTTTTTAGTAAATTGCATTCCACCTCCAGAAAATTTACAAATTCCAAAAACGACCATTAGACAATTTTCTTCCAACTTTCTATTATTAAGAATAATTTCAAATACCCCTTTTTTGTAAAAGAATAAACCATAGATACCTGCTAATAAATAAGAAAGCTTCCCCAATTTTTTTAAAGACTTTAGTTTGTTAACAATATATCCATCATACCCCAAACCTGCTACATTATTAAAATAGGAAATGCTGTTATTTTCAGTTTCTAAAACACCAATATCTTGAAGTATTGTCTTTTTTTTATGAATGATTTCTACTGCTTTTTCTAAATTATTTGGGATGTGATAAGTTTTAATCCAATCGTTACCAGTTCCTAAAGGAATCACAGCAATAGATATATCAGAAGTTTTTACATATCTTTGCAGCATTATTCCGTTAACTACATGATGTAGTGTTCCATCTCCACCAATCGAAATAATATTTCTAAAACCTTGTTGAATTGCAATATCAACCAATTTAATTTCGTGTTTAGAAAACTGTGTAAAAGCAAAAGAAAAGGATATTTTCTTATTTTTTAATAATTGTTGAATTTCCTTCCATTGTTTAGAAAAATTTCGATTTCCCGCAATAGGATTTACAATTATAAACCAAGAATATTTTATAGAGGATTTGTAAGTTTGAGACATAAGTAAAATAAAAATTAATAAACTAAATTACAATAATAGATTGATAACTTTTTTTAATAAACAATCTTAATAAATAATTGTAATTTGCAAATAATGTAATTTAGAGAATCGCGTCTTCTGTGTGATTATTCTAAATAATAAAATTAACAAACAGATTAATGACAAAAAAGAAGAAAAAAATATATAAAAAGAAAGGGAATGTTGTAAAAGACCTAACCAAAAATATATTTAGAGTTTTAAAAGAAGACAATGAAAAGTCTTTTAATTACAAACAAATTGCTGAAAAAATAAAAATTGCTGATACAGATGGTAAAAACCAAATCATAAAGAAATTAGCAGAATTAGCCGCAACCAAAGAAATAAAAGAAATAGATAGAGGTAAATTTCAAATAAATGTAGATAAAAAATATTCTATTGGAACATTAGATGTAACCTCTACTGGAAATGGATATTTTGTTACAGACGATTATGAAGATGATATCTTTATTCCAAACATTAACCTTGGAAAAGGAATGCATAATGATACTGTAAAAGCGTATGTATATAAAAGAAGAAGTGGAAAGAAATACGAGGCAGATGTTGTAGAAATATTAGCACGTGCAAAGACAGAGTTCGTTGGTGTTTTACAAAAAAATAAAAACAAGAATTTTGGTTTTGTTATAGCAGATAATAATAAAATGTATGCAGATATTTTTGTTTCTGAAAACAAAATGAACGGTGCTGAAGATGGAGACAAGGTCCAAGCAAAAATTATAGATTGGCCAAAAAACTCTAAAAATCCGTTTGGAAAAATTAGCACAGTTCTTGGTAGGCCAGGAGACCATAATACTGAAATGCATTCGATTTTATTAGAATATGATTTGCCTTTTGAATTTGAAAAAGAGATAGAAGAAGCAGCAGAAAAATTACCAATAGAAATTACCAAAGAAGAAATTTCTAAACGTAGAGACATGCGTAAAGATTTGACTTTTACTATTGATCCAAAAGATGCAAAAGATTTTGATGATGCACTTTCTTTTACAAAATTAGAAAATGGTAATTATGAAATAGGAATTCATATTGCAGATGTTTCGCATTATTTAGCACCAAAAACAATTTTAGATGATGAAGCATATAAAAGAGCAACGTCGGTATATTTAGTTGACAGAGTTGTACCGATGTTGCCAGAAATGCTTTCAAATGGTGTTTGTTCTTTAAGACCAAAAGAAGAGAAATTAACTTTTTCTGCTGTGTTTGAACTCAATGAAAAAGCACAAATTATAAGTGAATGGTTTGGTAGAACCGTTACGTATTCAGATCAACGTTTTGCTTATGAAGAGGCACAATATTTAATAGAAGAGAATCAGGAGTCAACAGTAAATAAACAAGACAATTCTAAGTATATCAATTCTTCTCAGGCAGGAAAAGCTGAATTAAAATGTAAGATTCCTGCAGATATTTCAATTACAGATTCTGCGTATGAAGTAGCTCCAGAAATTGTAGAAGCAACATTAAAATTAGATATTTTGGCTAAAATCCTTCGTAAAAAACGAATGAAAGATGGCGCAATTTCTTTTGATAGAGTAGAGGTAAAATTCAACTTAGACGAAGCAGCAAACCCTGTTGGTGTCTTTTTTAAAGAATCTAAAGATGCTAATAAACTTATTGAAGAGTTTATGTTGCTTGCAAACAGAAAAGTGGCAGAATTTATTGGTTTTTCTAAAGGAAAAGCAACAAATAAAACATTTATTTACAGAGTTCATGACGAACCAAACGTAGATAAATTAGCTTCTTTACAAAATATGATTCACAAATTTGGCTACAAAATTAATACAGCGACAAAAGAAACGACTTCAGAATCTTTAAATCAGCTATTAAGTGATGTGCATGGAAAAGCAGAAGCAAACATGATTGAAACATTAACAATCAGAACCATGTCTAAGGCAGTATACACAACTCAAAACATTGGTCATTACGGATTGGCTTTTGACTATTACAGCCATTTTACGTCACCAATAAGACGTTATCCTGATGTGATGACACATCGATTGCTACAGCACTATTTGGATGGCGGAGACACGCCCAAAGCAGATAAATACGAAGAAAAAAGCAAACATGCATCCAATAGGGAAGAATTAGCTTCAAAAGCAGAACGTTCGTCTATTAAATACATGCAAGTTAAATACATGCAAGACCATAAAGAGGCCTTTTTTGAGGGAGTAATCACAGGGGTTACAGAGTGGGGAATTTATGTAGAGATCTCTAGTAATAAATGTGAAGGAATGGTTCGAATCAGAGACATTAAAAGTGATTATTATGTTTTTGATGAAAAGCAACACGCTATTGTTGGGCAATCAACAAAAAAGAGATATCAATTGGGTGACGACGTTAAAATTCAAGTTAAAAAAGCGGATTTAGAAAGGAAACATCTAGATTTTAATTTGATAGAAGACTAAATATTCCTGGTTTTTTTATTTAAAAAAAAATAGTATTATATTGTTCCTGTTAAATCAAGTTGTTAAAAAAAAGTAAAAATGAAAAAAAAGACAATATTTATTTGCGCGTTAATGTTTAGTTATGTGTTCTCTGCACAAACAGTCGTAACAAAAAACTTAGGAGATTATAGTGCTCTAAAAGTTTTTAACGGAATTGCAGTAGAATTGATTAAATCAGATGAGCAAAGACTAGAAATTACAGGAGAAAAGTCTGAAAGGGTAAAAATTAAGAATGTAAATAATATCTTAAAATTATCGTTGCCTTTTTCATTAAAACCAGAAAATAATGCGGCAAATGGACAGGTTTTAATAAAAGTATTTTACAATACAAACATTGATATTATTGATGCGAATGAAGGAGCAACAATTACCAGCAAGAACTTTAATCAAGATGTCTTAGAAGTAAATTCGCAAGAAAAATCTTTTATAAATATCACTTCCAAAGTTCGTTATTTAAAAGTCAGAGCTTCCTCTGGCGGAATTGTAAAGCTGACTGGTACAACAGAAAATCAAGAAGTAAATGTAGATTTATATGGAGTTTACAATGGTTTTGCTATGAAAGTATCAGGGAATTCTGATGTATTTGCTGGTACAGGAGCAAAAGCAGAAGTTTATGCAGGAGATACTCTAAGTGCAAAAGTGAACTTCGGGGGCTCTATATTTTATAAAGGAACTCCAAAACTTCTAAAAAATAAAACAGTAATCGGAGGGGTTATTCAGAAAAGAAATTAGTAGTCACCAAAAATGAAGGAATACTAACCTTTTTTGTATCTTTGTTATATTAAAAAATTAAAAAATGAATAGTTTAGCTGTATATTTTGGAATGATTGGAGGAATGCAAATAGCCATAATTGTTGTGGTCGTTTTACTTTTTTTTGGAGGTAAAAAAATACCAGAACTAATGAAAGGTTTAGGAAGTGGAATTAAAGAATTTAAAAATGCAGCAAAAGAAGAAGACGATGAGGAAAAAAGAGAAGAAAAAAAGTAAAATTTATTTATAACACCTATATCAAAAGAAAACCCGAAACTGAATTAGTTTCGGGTTTTGCTATTAATCTATTTAAATTTTATGAATCTAACTTTTTAGGTTTTGTTTTTTTCATAGCCTCTCCAACTTGATTCGTAGCTGCAAAGCTTGCTACCATGTCATTTAACATTGAACTTGCCGCATTTGGGTTATTTGGTAGTAAAATTAAATTACTGTTTGTGTCTGACCCAATAGACTGTAAAGTATCATAATGTTGCGTAATTACAATTAAAGCAGATGCTTCTTGACTATTAATTCCAGCACGGTTCAAAACCTCTACACTTTCTTCTAATCCTCGTGCAATTTCTCGTCGTTGATCTGCAATACCTTTACCTTGTAAGCGTTTGCTTTCTGCTTCTGCTTTAGCGCGTTCTACAATTAAAATACGTTGTGCATCTCCTTCATATTGTGCCGCTGTTTTTTCTCTATCTGCAGCATTAATTCTATTCATTGCTTCTTTTACTTGCGCATCTGGGTCAATGTCTGTTACTAGCGTTTTTATAATATCATAACCATAGGTCATCATTGCTTCGTTCAATTCTGATTTTACGGCAATTGCAACATCATCTTTCTTTACAAAAACATCGTCCAATTTCATTTTTGGAACTTCCGCTCTTACAACGTCAAATACGTAGGAGGTAATTTGGTCATGCGGATAATCTAATTTATAAAAGGCGTCATATACTTTGTCATAAATAACTTTGTATTGAACAGATACCTTTAATTTTACAAAAACATCATCCAGTGTTTTTGTTTCAATGATAACGTCTAATTGTTGAATTTTTAGACTTAACCTTCCGGCAACTTTGTCTATCAAAGGAATTTTTAAATGTAATCCAGATTGTCTAATGATGTTAAATTTTCCAAAGCGCTCTAATATAGCGGCAGTTTGTTGCTTGACAGTGAATAAGGAAGCAAAAAGGAAAAGGACAATAAGTACAATGATAATAATTGGAAACATAGTTTTTTTTTGATGTTAATCAATCTATTTCTCGTAAAGATACTAAATTTTAGGGGCAAGTTTAAAAAAAAGCTCGTTTATTTAAATAGCTGGGTTACGCTTCTTTCGTGAAAAATTTCTGACGTCTTTTATTATACTTAATCCACTTTTCGTATTGTTTTTTAGAAAGCAATTTCTTCATGGAAGTGTCTAGTTTTTTATCTTTTACTTTAAGTGTTTCTGAAATTGGCTTTAGATTTTCATTCATCTTTTTTAACACTTTAGGTTGCTCAGAAAAATCACCGCTTTTAATAGCATTTCTCTGAAAACCTTCCACCACGTCTTTCGTGCTTCTTAGTAAAAAACTATTAATTCTAGTAAAGTCTTTAATAGACTTATTGTAATCCGTTATTATTTTATAAAATTTGTCCCCTTGTTTAGATTTTAATTTTATACCCGACTTCTTTGCTGCTTTTTCTGGCTCATAAACAATAATTCCTAAGTATTTCTTTACATCAAAATTGGGTTTTGGAGCCTCTTGAGGAGCTTGTGCCGTTTGTCTTTGTCGTTGTCTTTGCCCGTTTTCGTATCCATACTGAGCTTGAGCAGTAAATGCACTACCAAAAACTAAAAAGAAAATTATATTTTTCATAATTACAGTTTTGTAATAGCGTTTTCAAGTCTTTTAATAGTTGCCTCTTTTCCGATCATTTCTATGATGTCAAATAAATGAGGTCCTTTTAAGGCACCAACCAAAGAGAGTCTAAGGGGCTGCATTACTTTACCAAAACCAATTTCTTTAGCAGTAATCCATTTTTTAATTTCCTTCTCAGTGTTTTCTGATGAAAAATCTTGAATTGTTTCAAGAATACAAATTAACTCATTCATTAATTCAGGCGTTTCTTCCTTCCAATTCTTTTTGCTGGCTTTTGCGTCGTATTCTTGTGGATTCTCAAAAAAGAAAGAAGACAATTCCCAAAAGTCTTTTATAAAAACAGCCCTTTCCTTGATTGAAGAAACTACTTTTAAAATAAAACCTTTACTTTGATAAATCCCCTTTTCTTCAAGAATAGGAATGTATAAATCTGTTAGTTCCGAATTCTCTTTTGTTTGCATGTATTGTTGATTAAACCAACTTGCTTTTTCATGACTAAATTTTGCTCCCGATTTACTAACACGTTTCAATTCAAATGAGTTTATTAATTCCTCTAAAGAGAAAATTTCTTGTTCAGTCCCAGGGTTCCAGCCCAAGAAAGCAAGCATATTTATAAATCCGTCAGCAAAATAACCGTCCTCTTTGTAGCCGCGGGAAAGGTCGCCAGATATTTCGTTTGTATAGGCTAAAGGAAACACAGGAAATCCTAATTTATCCCCATCACGTTTGCTTAATTTCCCTTTTCCTACGGGTTTTAAGATTAAGGGTAAATGGGCAAATTTAGGAGCATCCCACCCAAAAGCCTTGTACAGCAATATATGCAAAGGCATTGACGGTAACCATTCTTCACCACGAATTACATGGCTAATTTCCATTAAATGATCATCCACAATATTTGCTAAATGATACGTTGGCATTCCGTCTCCTTTAAATAGAATTTTATCATCCAGCGTATTGGTATCTATTGTAATGTTCCCACGGATTTCGTCTTCCATTCGTAAGATTTCGTCTTGAGGAGTTTTAAAACGGATGACATATTTTTCGCCAGCTTTTATTTTCGTTTCTACTTCATCGTCACTCAAAACTAATGAATTTACCAAACGTCCTTTTTCTCTGTTATGCCAATTGTAAATAAAGTTTTTCCCTTCTGCTTCGTGCCCCTTTCTTTCAGCGTCTAATTGCTCTGAAGAGTCAAAGGCATAATATGCCCAACCGGTTTCAATTAATAATGCTGCATATTTTTTGTAGATCTCTTTGCGTTCAGATTGTCTGTAAGGGCCTAACTTTTCGTTTCTTCCAGGGCCCTCGTCAAAAGGAATGTTACACCATGCTAAAGCATCTATAATATATTGTTCTGCATTTGTAACATAACGAGTTTGGTCTGTGTCTTCTATTCTCAAGACAAAAGTCCCGTTGTGTTTTTTGGCAAATAAATAATTGTATAAAGCAGTTCTTACACCACCAATGTGTAGAGGTCCTGTAGGACTTGGTGCAAAACGAACACGAACATTAGATTCCATCTTTTTCTGTTTTTGTGAAGTTGCAAAGATAGTTTTTAATGAAAAACCCTGCCACGAATTCGCTAATTATTAACCTTTTTTCGTTCTTGCGCAAGGAGGAACCAAAAAAACATAAAATTTGAGTACATTCGTTCAAAGAAAACAGGGGCAGCAGCCGTCTAATCCTTTAGTAATTTTGAAAAGTGCAAAAAGCGTTTAACGATTATTTGATTCTGAATCAATGTAAAACAGTATTTTAATGGTTAATGGATTTAAAAATATAGAACAAAAATTACATCAATTTACACGTAAGTACTATGCAAGTGAATTGATAAAAGGAACTATTTTATTTCTTTCTTTAGGCTGTTTGTATTTTTTCTTCACCCTTTTTTTAGAATATTTTTTATGGCTAAAAACCACAGCAAGAACCCTTTTGTTTTGGTTCTTTTTAGGGGTTGAATTGTTTTTACTGATTCGCTTTATCGTTCTTCCTGTTTTTAAGTTGATTGGTTTACGAGCTGGAATTACCGCAGTTCAATCTTCCAAGATTATTGGGCGCCATTTTCCTGAGGTACAAGATAAATTACTCAATGTTTTACAGCTTAAACAAAACGCAAACAAGTCCGATTTATTAGCGGCAAGCATTGATCAAAAAGCACACGAATTACAGTCAGTTCCTTTTGTAAAAGCCGTTGATCTCAAACAGAACAAAAAGTTTTTAAAGTACGCCCTAATTCCAGTTTTAATTTGGTTGGTCACCTTTTTTTCTGGAAATAGACAGGTATTTACATCAAGTCTAGAGCGGATTGTGAATCATCGAACTAGCTATATTCCGCCAGCACCATTTTCATTTTCTTTAATAGAAGAGAAATTACAAGTTATTCAAGGAAAATCAATTACTATTTTTATTGGTGTAAAAGGAAATGTATTGCCTGTTGAGGCAAAAATTCATTTTGAAAATCAACATTATTATCTACAAAACACAAGTAATGCAACTTTTTCATATACGTTTTTGGATGTTCAAAAAACAGTTGATTTCTATGTGGAAGCAAATGGGGTTCAATCTCAAAAATATCAAATTGAAGTACTAAAGACACCTATAATTAATAACATTTCATTGGATCTCAACTATCCAAGATATATTGGTAAGATAAATGAAAGTATCCAAAACGCTGGAAATATTGTCGTTCCAGAAGGGACAAAAATCACCTGGAATGTTTTTGCGAGTCAAACTGACTCCGTGGCTTTTATGAACAACGGAAAGCGTTTTTTTTTTGAATCGACATCCACTAATAATTTTATTTTTTCGAAAAAAATAAATACACCAATTGATTATCAGATTTCTTCTTCCAATACAAATTTAAGAAATTTTGAAAACTTACAGTTTTCAGTGGCTGTTGTTAAAGATGAAGCACCATCAATTTCTGTTCATTCTAATATTGACAGTATTTCTCAAGGAACAGCAATGTTTGCAGGTCAGGTTTCCGATGATTATGGAATCAAAAAGTTGCAACTTGTTTATTATGTTGATACCACCCCACAGCTTCAAAACATTCTCGATTTAGAAATTACGAATGAAAATATTCAAACTTTTTATTATGAATTTCCTGGTGGTTTATCAATTGAAAAAGGAATTAATTACAAATTATTTTTCCAAGTTTTTGACAACGATGGTGTTCATGGAAGTAAAAAGTCAAAGAGTAAAATTTTCAATTATCGGAAACAAACGGAAGAAGAATTAGAGCAAGAACTTTTACAAGAGCAAAGAAATACCATCAATAATATCGAGAATTCTATTCAGAAACAGCAACGTAAAAAATTAGAAAAGGTTCAAAAGGATTTGCAGGCAAAGAAGAAGATTAATTGGAACGATCAGAAGAAAATTAAAAACTTTGTAGAGCGTCTGAATCAATATCATAATATGATGCAACGTCAAACAGAAAAGTTGCAAGAAAACCTAGAAGAGAAGGCATCAGTAAACGAGCAAATTCAACAAAAAAAAGAAGTATTAAAAAGACGAATAGCTGAACTTAACAAGTTAGAAAAACAACAAAAGTTTTTGGATGAGATTCAGAAAATTGTGGAGAAACTCAACAAGGAAGATTTATTAAAAAAAGCCAAAGAGTTAGCGCAACAAAACCAACAACAGGAGAGAAGCCTGACCCGTATTTTAGAGTTGACAAAACGTTTTTATGTTGAGCAAAAAGCAATGCAAATTGCTAATAAAATTGAAAAGTTATCCCAAAAACAAGAGCGTTTAGCTCAAAATGAAGCCAATGATGCAATCGCTCAAAAAGAGATTTTAAAATCCTTTGAAGAAATTAAAGAGGAATTAAAGGAGCTTAACAAGGACAATGAGAATTTAAAAGAACCCATGGGGCTCCCTGATGTGGAAAAGGAACAAGAAGAGATTGATGCGGAATTAAAAAGTTTTGAAGACAACCTTTTTAGAGATCGTTCAGCTGCTGCAAATAAGAACCAGAAAAATTTATCTAAAATGATGAAAGAAATGAGTGTAAAAATGCAAAAAGAAATGCTGGAGATGGAAGTAGAGTCCATGGAGGAGAACATGGATGACCTCCGTAAAATCTTAGAAAACCTACTTATTTTTTCATTTAAGCAAGAGCAATTAATGAACAAATTTGATGAGACTTCAGCTTCTCATCCGGATTTTGGTAATGACCTTAAGTTCCAAAATCAGTTAAAAACGTATTTTGAACATATAGACGATAGCCTGTATGTATTGTCCCTAAGGTTGCCTAAAATCTCTGTTAAGATTAAAGATGATTTATCTACAACCCATTATAACTTAGCGCTGTCACTTGATAATTTTTCAGAAAATAATTTTTCAAAAGGGGTTTTAAATCAACGGTATGTTATGACTTCGGTTAATGATCTATCTGATTATTTAAGCAACATTTTAAGCAGCATGAAAAATTCAATGTCTATGAAAAAGGGCAAAGGGAAAAAAGAGAAGGGTAGTGGTTTTAGCTTGCCTGATTTGATTAAGAAGCAAGGAGATTTGTCCGAGAAGATGAAAGAAGGTTTGAAAAAGGAGAACAAGTCTGGAGATGGAAAAGATGGTGAAAAGGATGGGAAAGGAAATAAATTAGGCAAACAAGGAAAGAAACCAGAAGAAGGGGGAATGAATGAAAAGAAAGGTACAGGTGAATTTAACGATAACTTGGATGGAGAAATCTATGAAATCTATAAAGAGCAAAGTCTGTTAAGACAAGAATTACAAAAACAAATTAGTCAGTCTGAAGCTGAAGGTAATGGTGCAAATTCAGCAGCAAGAAAAGCGTTGAAAAAGATGGAAGATTTAGAAAATGAAATTTTAGAAAAAGGACTTAATCAAGGCACGTTACAAAAAATGAATGCCCTTAACTATGAATTACTCAAATTAAGTCAAGCCGTTTTAGAACAAGGTAAAGATAACAAGCGAAAATCAAATACCAATTTTAAAGTACTGCAAAAGAGAAAAATTAAAGCAATCGAGTTTAAAAAGCAGTTTTTCAATCAAACAGAAATATTAAACAGACAATCGTTACCTTTGCAGCAAAATTATAAAAATAAAGTCAGAGCATATTTTTCTGACATTAAGTAAATACAAAGTATGATTACATTCAATTATGAAACATCATTTCAAATTGATAATGAAGCCCTTTTGGAAGATTGGGTCTCAGCCGTTGTTTTAGCACAAGGGTTTGAGCTTGGTGATATCAACTATGTTTTTTGTGATGATATTTATTTGTATAAGTTAAATGTAGAATTTTTGCAACATGATACTTTAACCGACATCATTAGTTTTGATACTTCTTTAGGGAAGGTCATCCATGGAGATATTTTTATTTCTGTCGAAAGAGTTACTGACAATGCGTTAGACTTTAAGGTCCCTTTTATCGAAGAGTTTCATCGGGTACTGATTCATGGTGTATTACATTTTATGGGTTATACAGATAAGTCTGATGCAGATAAAAAGGAAATGAGAATCGCCGAAGACAAGGCAATTCTTATGATAAGCACCTGATAATCAGTTTAATAAATAATAAGTTTCACGTGGAACGGTAATATAATGAGTTTATTTTCAACAACATATGATGTAATTGTAGTAGGAGGAGGGCATGCGGGAAGCGAAGCCGCTGCAGCTGCTGCAAACATGGGCGCGCACACCTTATTAATTACAATGAATTTGCAGAATATTGCTCAGATGAGTTGCAATCCAGCAATGGGAGGAATCGCAAAAGGACAAATTGTACGAGAGATTGATGCGTTGGGTGGCTATAGTGGAATCGTTACTGATAAAACAGCAATCCAGTTTAAGATGTTGAATAAGTCAAAAGGACCTGCAATGTGGAGTCCAAGGGCTCAGTCTGATAGAATGCAGTTTGCAGATTGTTGGAGAACCATGCTAGAGGAGACAGCGAATGTTGATTTTTACCAAGATGCTGTAAATGATTTATTGTTCGATAAGAATGTCATTGTTGGGGTCAAAACAGCACTAGGTCTGGAAATAAAAGCAAAGACAGTTATCATCACAGCAGGTACATTTTTAAATGGTTTGATTCACATAGGTGATAAAAGCTTTGGTGGAGGTAGAGCTGGAGAAGGAGCTTCGACAGGAATTACAGAGAGTTTGGTTTCAAAGGGGTTTGAATCGGGTAGAATGAAAACAGGAACGCCGCCAAGAGTTGATGGTCGCTCTTTAGATTATTCTAAAATGATAGAACAGCCTGGAGACGAAATTACTGAGAAATTTTCTTATTTGCCAACGACTAAATCATTGCTAAAACAACGTTCCTGCTATTTGACTTATACTAATCTTGCTGTCCATGATTTGCTCCGTGAGGGTTTCGATAGGTCCCCAATGTTTAATGGTAGAATTAAATCTACAGGTCCTAGGTATTGTCCTTCCGTAGAAGACAAGATAGATCGTTTTGCGACCAAGGATAGACATCAAATTTTTGTCGAGCCAGAAGGTTGGACAACTGTTGAGATGTATGTAAATGGATTTTCAACTTCACTTCCTGAAGATGTTCAAGACAAAGCAATTAGAGCAGTTGCTGGATTTGAAAACGTAAAGTTTTTAAGATATGGATATGCTATAGAGTATGATTATTTCCCTCCTACACAACTTACTCATTCCTTAGAAACAAAGTTAATCAAAAACTTGTTTTTTGCAGGTCAAATTAATGGTACTACTGGATATGAAGAAGCTGCTGCACAAGGATTAATGGCAGGAGTAAATGCTGCTTTAAAGACCCAGGAAAAAGATCCTTTTATCCTAAAAAGAAACGATGCTTATATTGGTGTCCTGATTGATGATTTAATTACAAAAGGAACAGAAGAGCCCTATCGAATGTTTACATCTAGGGCAGAGTATAGAACTTTGTTGAGACAAGATAATGCCGATTTAAGATTAACTCCATTAGGGTTTAAACTAGGTTTAGCTTCAAAAGAAAGGATGGATCGTGTGTTAGAAAAGCAATCTAAAGCAGACTTGTTAATTAAATTTTTACAAGAGACGAGTGTCAAGCAAGAAGAGATAAACCCTATTTTGGAAGCAAAGAATTTATCACTCATTCATCAATCGATGAAGCTTTATAAAATTGCTGCAAGACCCCAATTAGAGTTTTCTGATTTTAAAGATATAAAAAAATTGACGGCTTTTCTTGCAGCGAATTCTATTGACAAAGAGGTCATTGAGCAAGCGGTAATTCATTTAAAATATTCAGGTTATATTGAAAAAGAAAAGAACAATGCTGATAAATTAAATAGACTTGAAAATGTTAAGATCCCGTCTAAATTTAATTATCAAAAAGTAAAATCCCTTTCCTTCGAAGCTAGAGAAAAGTTGAGTAAAATACAACCAATTTCAATTTCCCAAGCGAGTAGAATTAGTGGTGTTTCACCCAGTGATATTTCTGTTCTTTTAGTTTTTATGGGAAGATAGTTATTTGTGTTTTCTAAGATGTTCCACGAGGAACAATTCAAAATAAATGAAAAAAGAAAAAGATTTTTATCAAAATTTGAAGCCTTTTTTAAGGTGTATAGATGCTTCGGTTTCTAAAGAAGTTTATCAAGTAATGATAAATAAAGAGTACGAAATGTTGGTTACAAATCCAGTTCCTGAAAACCTAGCCGATTACTACAAAAGTGAAGCTTATATTTCCCACACAGATTCAAAAAAAACACTTTTAGATAAAGTATACCAATTTGTAAAAAACACCACATTAAAGAAAAAATTAAAACTTGTGAATTCCTTTAGGACCACTTCGAAAAATATTTTAGATGTGGGTGCAGGAACTGGTGATTTTTTAAACGTTTGCCAAAATGATTCATGGAAGGTTTTCGGAGTTGAACCAAGTTTAGTTGCTAGAAAAATTGCGAAAGGGAAAGATGTTTTTTTAACAGCGGAACTCCTACAAATAGAAAACAGAAAGTTTGATATTATTACACTTTGGCATGTTTTAGAGCACGTTGAAAAATTATCTGAATCTATTCTGAAATTAAAAGAGTTGCTTTCTGATGAGGGAAGATTAATAATTGCGGTTCCTAATTATAAAAGTGATGATGCAAAATATTATAAAGAGTTTTGGGCTGCCTTTGATGTTCCAAGACATCTCTGGCATTTTTCTCAAAGTGCCATTCAAAAAATTTTCTCTAAAGAGAAGATGGTTGTAGAAAAAATAATACCAATGAAATTTGATGCTTATTATGTTTCTCTTTTAAGTGAAAAATATAAGACAGGAAAAATGAATTTGATGAGCGCCTTTTATCGAGGGTTTATTTCAAATTTTAAAGCGAGAAAAACTACGGAGTATTCTTCTTTAATTTACGTGCTAAAAAAGTACTAAAAACAGTTTTAAGCTACTGTAAGCCTGTTTTTATGTCCTTAGTCTTACTGTGTTTAACAAAATAATAAAACCCCTTAAAGCAGCTGTTTTAAGGGGTTTTATTATAGAAAATAATTATTAATAATTATTTATCATCAATTTTAACTATTCAGCAAGTACACTCCCAAAAGAGTAATAATAAAATAGACGGCTAAAGACATTGCTCCTGCATAATCTTTTGCCAAACGCTGACCAATAAGCAAGAAAATTAAAGTAATCGCAGAAAGCGATACTCCTAATAAGGCAATTTCTTTTGTTTCTGAAGTATAAATTTGATAGACTCCAATCAGCATTAAAAGACCTGCAATAATTTCTATAATTAAAATAATACTTAAGAGTAGTGGTACACTATTTTTAAAAGGAGTGTTTTTAAAATGATCTTTAATAAAATTTAAATTCCCTTTCCAGTCTATGATTTTGTCTATTCCAGATTGTATAAATGTAACAATTAAAAAAAGTAAAATTAATATTTCTGTTGGGTGATTGGATAATAATTTCATTTTATGGTTTTTTCAAATTAATTTTTATTTTTAGTTGTTTTTGAAGCTTAAAATCCCGTCCCTTTGTGTTTTATAATATTGAGTTAAAGCTTCTTTGAAGTAGTGTTCGATATGCTCTTTCAAATTTTTAGTACAAGACTGAAGACTCAAATTAGTATCACTTACCAAAGGTTGTTTTGATTTTATCTACGATTGTTTGCGCTAATCTTTCTTTACTTTCTATGGTCCAACCAGCAACATGAGGAGATAAAAGTACTTTTTCAGATTTGATTAAATATTGAAAAGCTTCGGGCATTTTATCCTTAGAAAAAAGATTTTCGAAAGATGCTTTTTCATATTCCAAAACATCCAATCCTGCTCCTAAAACTTTACCAGATTTTAAACCTGAAACCAAATCATTTGTGACTACAGATTTCCCACGAGCAGTATTTATCAACCAAAAATTCTTTTTAAAGGCATTGATAAATGTAGTATTTATCATATTCTGAGTACGTAAAGTTTGTGGAGTATGTAAGCTTAAAACCTCTGCCTTTTCTTGTAATTCTGATAAAGAGACTTGCTTGCAATTCTCATCACCAACGTTTGGTTTGATGTCATAACACAACACTTGAACATCAAAACCACGTAGTTTTTTAGCGAAAGACTTCCCCATATTTCCATAACCGATTAAGCCAACAATACTTCCGTCGAGTTCAATACCACGATTTTCTTCACGCAACCATTTTCCATTTCTAACTTCTTTATCGGCTTTACTTAGCTTGTTAAAAAGAGATAGTAACATTCCTAAAGAGTGTTCTCCAACGGCGTTTCTGTTTCCTTCAGGAGCTGCAATTAATTGGATGTTGTTCGCAACAGCATACTCACAATCGATATTTTCTAGACCAGCTCCAACTCTTCCTATAAACTTTAAACGAGTCGCTTTATCTAGGAAAGATTTGTCTATAGAAAAACGACTTCTGATGATGAAACCGTCATACAGATGAATTTTATTTTCAATTTCAGCTTTTGAGGAAGTATAATCTTCATCATTTTGATACCCCAACTCACAGAGTTGATTGAGTAAAAGAGGGTGGTTTGTGTCTAAATGGAGTATTTTCATTTTAGCGTTTGTAAATCTCTGGACTTTTAATACTGTTCTTTTTCATTAGGGAAATCGCCGCTTTTTACGTTTTCTATATAAGCCTCAAAAGCACCCGTCATCTCTTTATACAAGTCTAAATATCTTCGTAAAAAACGGGGCTGAAATTCATGTGTCATTCCAATCATATCATGGGTAACTAACACTTGTCCATCCACGCCATTTCCGGCACCAATTCCTATTACAGGAATTGTTAAAGCCTCGGCAATTTTTTGAGCTAATTTTGCAGGGACTTTTTCTAAAACCAATGCAAAACAACCAATTCTTTCGAGCAGTAGTGCGTCTTCCATAAGTTTTTCTGCTTCTTGTTCCTCTTTTGCTCTTACGGTATAGGTTCCAAATTTATAGATAGATTGTGGCGTTAAACCTAAATGACCCATCACTGGAATTCCCGCATTCAAAATTCGTTTAATAGACTCTTTAATTTCTTTTCCACCTTCTAATTTTATAGAGTGCCCACCACTCTCTTTCATAATTCTTATTGCAGAACGCAAGGCCTCCTTTGGGTCAGATTGGTAACTTCCAAAAGGTAAATCTACCACGACCAAACACCGGTCTATTCCTTTGACGACGGAGCTTGCATGGTAAATCATCTGATCCAATGTAATTGGCAACGTAGTTTCATTACCTGCCATCACATTGGAGGCAGAGTCTCCCACTAAAAGGGCATCAATACCAGCTCCATCTAAAATCTTTGCCATGGTAAAATCATAGGCTGTTAACATGGAGATTTTCTCTCCACGCTTTTTCATATCTACCAGAGATTTTACAGTAACTTTTTTATATTCTTTCTTTGATGCTGACATTTTTTTTATTTTTTAGTATCTTGTAAATGTAAGAAATATCATCAGATATAAGACAAGTTAATTTTTCGTTAATCTTAAATGAATGAAAATTATCAACTGTTTTTTTCATTATTTTTATACTTGCAAAAACTGCAAAACCTTTAATAAAAAAAATAGCCTTATATTTGGTTAATGTTTTAAAAATGGCAGAAGAAAAAATTTTATTGAATACAGACAAATGGATAGATAATTATGCAGATTATATGTATAATTATGCAATTGTACGTGTTAGTGATAGTGACCTAGCAAAAGACTTAGTTCAAGACACTTTTTTTGCGGGTTTAAAATCAGCAAAAAATTTTCTTGGGAAGTCTACAGAAAGAACTTGGTTGATTTCTATTTTAAAAAGAAAAATAATAGATCATTACAGAAAAATAAATTCTAAAAAAGGACAAGCTGAAGTTCGAATGAATTTTTATGATGATGGAGAAAATGAAGGAAATTGGTTAGAAGAAAGAGTGCCCCAAAGTTGGGGAAATCAATCGGAAAAATCAATTGAAAATGATGAGTTAAAAAAGCAGTTAAGCTCTTGTATAGGGGCTTTACCTGAAAAATACGCCATGGTTTTTAGAATGAAAACAATACAAGAATTTGAGACAGAAGAAATTTGTAAGGAGTTAGACATTACTTCGTCTAATCTATGGGTAATTATTCATAGAGCTAGAACACAGCTTAGAAAATGTATGGAAGATAACTGGTTTAATAATTAATAAATGTTTAAAAATTTAAGAATTACTTGCGATGAAGCTACAATGATTTGTGACAAAAGTCAATATAGAGCCTCTAGTTTACTAAGTAGGTTAAAATTAAATATTCATTTTATTGGATGTAAAACGTGCATTTTATACACAAAACAAAATGTGAAATTAACGCATCTTTATAAAGGATATTCTCATAGTTGTAAAGGCGAGAAACATACCCTATCGTCAGAAGACAAAGAGGCTTTAAAAAAAACTTTTAAACTAAAGAGCTAAATAAAATAGACTTAATATTAAAACGGAACTTAAGAATTTAAGTTCCGTTTTTTTGTACTTTTGATTCTCATAAGAAAAATAAGACAATTGAATTTAGAGAGTTAATAACGTTTAACGATTCAGTAAATTCTAAAGAACCAAACATTTTTATTAGAATGCATTTTTTACCAGAAGAAATAGATAATTACGTTGTAGCTCATTCACAAGAAGAGCCAAAGATATTACAAGAGTTAACCAAAGAAACTTGGCAAAAAGTATTGAACCCTAGAATGTTAAGTGGTGCTTTTCAGGGCAGGCTATTGTCTATGATTTCAAAATTAATGCAACCAAAAAATATTTTAGAGATAGGCACTTATACCGGTTATTCTGCTTTGTGTTTAGCGGAAGGGATTTCTTCTGAAGGAAAAATAATAACCATAGATAAAAATGAAGAATTAGAAACCCTTCAAAATAAATTCTTTGAGAAATCGGGTTTTAGAGATCAAATTCAGCAATTTGTTGGGAATGCCATTGAAATAATACCAACCATAGATAAAAAGTTTGATTTGGTTTTTATAGATGCTGACAAGTCAAACTACATTAATTACTTTCATTTAATCATTGATAAAATGAATTCTGGCGGGATTATTTTATCTGACAATGTTCTTTGGAGTGGTAAAGTTATAGAAGAATTAGACCCAAAAGACACCGATACAAAAGTGCTTTTAGAATACAATAAGTTAATGAATGAAGATGCGAGAGTAGAAACCGTTTTACTGCCAATTAGAGATGGTTTGACGATTAGTCGAGTAAAATAAAATTACATATTCCTTTTTATAGGACCCGTTAAATCATCAATACTATCTTTTACAGCACTAATTTCTTTGTTGATGTCTTTGGTGATATCTGTATCAATAGAATGCTTCTCTGAACTATCTTTTATTTCTCTTTTAATATCATTTGTAGCGTCTTTTACTTGTCGCATCCCTTTGCCGAGCCCTCTCGCAATTTCAGGAATTTTATCTGCACCAAAAACCATTACCACAATCAACATGATAATCATAATTTCTGGTCCACTAATAAATAAAAGTAGTGTATACATATTGCAAAGATAATTACTTTTTGATCAACATTCGTTTAATCTCGTTCAATTTCATTAGCGCTTCAATTGGCGTTAATGTATCAATATTAGTCGCTAGAATTTCTTCTTTGATATTCTCTAATAAAGGATCGTCTAACTGAAAAAAACTTAGTTGCATTTCTTCTTCTTGGGTCTGTTTTAAGGCTTCTTTAACGGCTTTACTTTTGTTGTTTTTTTCTAATTTTTCAAGTATTTTGTTCGCTCTATGGATGACCATACTTGGCATACCAGCTAATTTTGCTACATGAATTCCAAAACTATGATTTGAGCCTCCAGAAACTAATTTACGCAAGAAAATAATGGTGTCTTTCAATTCTTTTACAGAGACATTAAAGTTTTTAATGCGTTCAAAAGTAGTCGTCATTTCATTCAATTCATGGTAATGCGTGGCAAACAAGGTTTTTGCTTTAGTTGGATGTTCATGTAAGAATTCAGTAATTGCCCAAGCAATAGAAATCCCATCATACGTTGAGGTTCCTCTTCCAATTTCATCTAACAAAATCAAACTTCTATCAGAAACATTATTTAAGATAGAGGCCGTTTCATTCATTTCTACCATAAAAGTGGATTCTCCCATAGAAATGTTATCACTTGCGCCAACTCGTGTAAAAATCTTATCTACAATACCTATTCTAGCATGCTGAGCAGGGACGTAACTCCCCATTTGGGCTAATAATACGATGAGTGCTGTTTGACGTAAAATAGCAGATTTACCAGACATGTTTGGTCCAGTAATCATAATTATTTGTTGCTGATTTCTATTGAGCACCACATCATTTGCAATATAATCTTCACCAATTGGTAATTGTTTTTCAATTACAGGATGCCGCCCATTTTTAATTTCCAAATCGGTAGATTCATCCATAATTGGACGCACATAATTATGGTCTATCGCTAAAACCGAAAAAGACAATAAACAGTCAATTTTTGCTATAATTTGCGCGTTTTCTTGTACAATTTCTACAAATTGGAGAATATATTGTAATAATTTAGAAAATATTTCTTGTTCTAATTTCTGAATTTTTTCTTCCGCACCTAAAATTTTGGTTTCGTATTCTTTTAATTCTTCAGTAATATAACGCTCAGCACTTACTAGAGTTTGTTTGCGGATCCATTCTTCTGGAACTTTGTCTTTATGCGTATTTCTTACTTCAATATAATATCCAAAAACGTTGTTAAACGAAATTTTTAAACTTGAGATTCCTGTGCGTTCCGTTTCACGTGCCAACATATCGTCTAAATACTGTTTCCCAGTGTTAGAAATTGTGCGTAAATCGTCTAGTTCTTGATGAACCCCCGTTGCAATTGCATTTCCTTTATGAATATTTACTGGGGCGTCATCAAATAAAGTTTCAGCTATTTTAGCTATCAAATCTGTACAGGAATGCAGTTGACTTCCGAGTGCTGTTACGGTGCTATTTTTACTTTTTTCTGCGGATGATTTTATAGGTAATATGGCTCTTAAAGAATCTTTTAATAAGACAATTTCTCTCGGCGAAGCTTTCCCTGTTGCCACTTTAGAAATCAACCTCTCTAAATCGGAAATTTGTCTTATCTGATAGGTTACTGTCTGAGAAAAATCATCTGAATCTATAAAAAACTTGACCAATTCATGGCGCCTTTTAATGGCATCAATATTTTTTAAAGGAAGTGCCAACCAGCGTTTTAATAACCTTCCACCCATTGGTGAGATGGTTTTGTCAATAACACCTAAAAGAGTTACTGCATTCACAGAATTTGGATTGTAAAGTTCCAAATTCCTGACGGTAAAGCGATCCATCCAAACATAATTATCTTCCGAAATTCTACGAATGGCTTGTATATGTTTTAGTTCATTGTGTTGCGTTTCTGATAAATAATACAACACGGCACCGGCAGCAATAATTCCGTTTTTAACCTCTTCAATTCCGAAACCTTTTAAGGTTTTTACTTCAAAATGATTTTGTAACGTTTCGATTGCGTACTCTTTTTGAAAAACCCAATCGTCGAGATAAAAGGTATAATATCTGTTTTCAAAAAGGGCTAAAAATTCCTGTTTATTTTGTTTTTGAACTAAAACTTCGCTCGGATTAAAATTTTGCAACAACTTATCGATGTATTCCGCATTTCCTTGTGCTACCAAAAATTCCCCGGTAGAAATATCTAAAAAAGAGATACCGAGTTGTTTTTTGTCAAAATGAACAGCCGCTAAAAAGTTGTTTGTTTTGCTTTGTAAAACCTCATCATTTAGAGAAACCCCTGGCGTAATTAATTCTGTAACCCCACGTTTTACAATGGTTTTTGTCATTTTTGGATCTTCTAATTGATCACAAATGGCAACGCGCATTCCTGCTTTTACTAGTTTTGGCAAATAGGTGTTTAAAGAATGGTGTGGAAAACCTGCCAACGCCGTTTCTGTTTCACTTCCTGCCCCTCGTTTTGTTAATGTAATTCCTAAAACTCCTGCCGCTTTTTTAGCGTCTTCTCCAAAAGTTTCATAGAAATCTCCTACACGAAAAAGCAACATTGCATCAGGATACTTTGTCTTGATTGCATTGTATTGTTTCATTAAAGGAGTTACTTTTTTAGCGGTAGATTTTGCCAAGCCTTAGAAAATTTTCAATTCGTTTTGCTAAGATAGAAAATATAGTTGTTAGTGTTTCCTTTTTAGCGCACATTAATAAACTCATTTTAGCTGTTTTTGAGTTATAAATAAAGGCTATTTTATGTCTATAAAAAGACCTACAGAATGACTTGGAGCAGCGGCAATAATTCTTCCGTTGATAGCGCTTCTATAATCGTAAGAAAGGCCTATTTTTTTATTGATATAATAAGCGACTCCGAGACCAAGATTGGTATATTCTATATTATTTGCAAAGATACTCCCGCTACCCGCATCTGACAAATTGCCATTTTTTGTAGAGTTTAAAATATTCAATCTTCCAATAAGCCATAGTTTCTGGAAGAAATTTAAACCTACTTCCCCTCCGTAATAAATTTCATCTGAAAAACCCCTTGTACGTTTATTGTAGGCAACGAAAGTTTTTGCATACGCTCCAATAATACTAATTTTAAAAGGAATCCCTAAATCCATCTGTATCTGTTGGTTAAATTCGCCATCTCCATTTTGAAGCACCGCAGTATCATGACCTCCAGAGGTGTCACCAAGTGGAATTCCCAATTTAAGCGTTGCAGAAAGCGCCAAAAGATTGTTTTTTATCAAGCCATATCGAATACCTATATCGGTATCTCCAAAACTACTTAGAGAGGCACCTTCATTAAGAGTATTTCCTCTAGTACTAGATACTGTATTATTTTGACTACTTCTTGTGAAAAATGGAATATAAGCAATAAGGTCTATTTTGTTTGTCAACCCATATTCACCATAAATAGAAGTGTTGAATGTTTTTCTAGTTGTCAATGGGCTTAACTCTCCACTATCCGTATAATGCTTGTCAGCAACTAATGACCATGTAGAAAGTTTGTAGTAGCCTTTCCCTTTTCCTTTTGTCCATTGGGCAGTTATCGATGTGGAAATTAAAAAGAATAGAGCAATAAGTTTATTTTTATGTAACATTAAATTAGTTTTTTATATTTTTATTGAAACATTCCTCCTCCTAGATACACCGAAAAAGGATCACACCAAAAGATTAAATAGTCATAATCATTTATATCTACATTTGACAATGATAACGTCCAAGCACCACTCCGTGCAGTTAGTTTTGCACTTACTAATAAAGCATTACTTATAGAACTAGAGTTGTTGGATAAGTAAAAATAGCCTCCAGGAGCAGTATTTACATTAAAATCATTAGAAAAAATTAAAGATGAATCTGTAAATGTAACGGAGCCTCTTAGTCCATAACTTCCTGATAGATTGGCTTTTCTAGAAGCTACAACAGGGGCAATAACTTTTAATATTATAGTAGAGTCTAGCTGTACACCAGCCTCTATTGTTGTAGCGGTTATCGTCGTATCTCCAGCAGCAACGGCAGTTACGAAGCCATTGGAAGTTATCGTTGCAACAGACATGTCTGAAGAGCTCCACGTTATTGGAGTTGTTCCTTCAAAATTTACAGTATATTGATGAGTGTCACCAATGGTTAAACTTGAAATTTCATTAATAGAAAGTGTATTGTTAGAAGTAGTTACTGTTGTTGGTAGAGATGGTATTGGTGTTCCATTTTCTATAGTAGTCGCCGTAATTGTTGTGCTCCCAGGTCTTATTGAGGTTATTAAACCGCTGTTGCTAATCGTTGCAATTGCGGTGTTGGAACTTTCCCAATTAATGGTATTACTTGTGTTTTCATCTCCATTTTCATCAAAATAAGAATATTCATATTGATGTGTTTTTCCAATTTTTAAATTTGCTACTAATGGATTGTTAATTCGAATGATAGAAATACTTTCATTTACTTTTATTGTAAAAGTTGTTGCAATAGAATTTGTTGCTGTTTTTACTGTAATTTCTGATGTTCCCTTACTTTTTCCAGTGATTTCACCGCTATTGTTTATGCTTGCAACCTCGGGGGCAGTACTTTCCCATACTAATGAAACCGTATTATCTTGGTTGCCTGAGTTGTTAAAATAGGCTGTTTTAAAAGTAAATTTTTCATCTATTGATAAATTTTTTATAGGGTTTGTTACTGTTAAAACTTCGGGAACAGAGGTTATTGTAATTGTGGCAACTTCTTTCGTTATCTTAGTGTTTTCTCCATTCGGGTTGTCATTGGTGGCAGATACAGAAATTGTGGCTTCTCCGGAGTTTATGGCAGTTGCTAATCCTTGGTTATTAATTGTTATTACAGAAATATCTGAACTTTCCCAAGTTATTAATTCTTTTTTTAGTTCTCCAATATCGTTAAGGTATTTTATCGAATAGACTTCCGAAAAGTCATAGCTTTCTGAAGTTGTTAATTCAGATGGAATAGGCACGCCTGAATTCTTTTCAACAATAGTAATAGAAGGCTCTTGATAATCATTTATAATGTCATCATCAATGTTACAGGATGTAAAAAATACCACAAAACAAAAGCTTAAAAGAGAAAAGTTTTTCATAATTTCTAGAGATTGTCTTTTCAAAGTCGATAAAATCTAACGACCCTTACAGTTTGAAAACGTATTTTAGCCAAACGAAAAACCCAATACAAGCCTATTTAGTAGATGAGAAAACTTAAAAACAACGAACTGGGTAGAATTACCGTTGATGAATTTAAAACGACCCAAAAAACGCCTTTAATTGTCGTTTTGGATAATATTAGAAGTTTAAATAATATTGGTGCTGTTTTTAGAACTTCGGATGCTTTTTTGATAGAAAAAATTTATTTGTGTGGTATTTGCGCTACACCCCCAAACAAAGACATTCATAAGACAGCTCTTGGCGCTACCGCCTCTGTAGATTGGGAATATGTTGAAGATACGCTTGCCCTTGCTAAAAAATTGAAAGCAGAAAAGGTTCAAATATTGGCGATAGAACAAGCAGAAAACAGTACAAAATTAAATGCTTTTTTTCCAAAGAAAGATGAAAAGTACGCGATTGTAATGGGAAATGAAGTAAAAGGCGTGCAGCAAGAAGTGGTAAATGCTGCTGATTTGTGTGTTGAAATTCCGCAATTAGGTACCAAACATTCCTTAAATATTGCTGTTACAACGGGTGTTGTCATTTGGGATTTGTTTGTAAAGATGAAGAATTTATAAGGTTTTGCAATTTGTTAGCGAACCAGTTTCTCCCTGATTCAAACCAATAGCGTAAAGTAGGAAATAGCTTCAAATAAATTAAATTCCTAAAATCATTTTTGCAATCATAAAATAAATTAAGATTCCTAAAATATCATTGCTTGTGGTGATAAAAGGACCCGTTGCAATTGCGGGGTCGATGCCTCTTTTGTTTAAAAATAAAGGAACAAATGTACCAATCAAACCAGCGACAATTATGACAATAACTAGAGAAACCGAAATTGCCAAAGCAGTGTTTATACTGCCTTTTGTTACCCAGATAAAAAGAAAAAGAAAAACAGCAAGAATGGCACCGTTTAAACTTGCTAGAAGCATTTCTTTTATAAGACGGCTATTGATACTGCCTTTTACATCATCATTTGCCAAACCTTGAACAATAATTGCGGAAGACTGAACGCCCACATTACCTGCCATTGCAGCAATTAAAGGTGTAAAAAAGAATAACAGCGTATATTTTGAAAACACATCTTGAAAACGTTCCATAATTAAAAAAGCGCCAATTCCTCCAATTAATCCTAAAAATAACCAAGGTAAACGCGCTCTTGTAAGTTCCAAAATACTATCATCAGAATCTACATCTTGCGTTAAACCTGCTGCCAATTGGTAATCTTTATCCGCTTCTTCTTTTAAAACATCTACAATATCATCAATCGTAATTCTACCCACTAAAACGTTGTTATCATCTACAACAGGGATTGCTTCTAAATCGTATTTAGCCATTATTTTAGCAACTTCTTCATCGTCTTCAGATACATTTACGGCATCTACTTTTGCTTTAGAAATATCCGAGATTTTTTGATCTGATTTGGCAATAATTAAATCTTTTAAAGACAAACGCCCTACCAATTTATCTTCTTTGTCTACGACATAAATAGAATGCACTCTGGTCACTTCTTTGGCCTGCCCTCGAATTCTACGCATACAACCAGCAACGGTCCATGTTTCATAGACTTTTACCAATTCTTTTGCCATTAAAGAACCTGCAGTTTCGTCTTCATAGGAAAGTAATTCTTTAATGTCTGCGGCTAAATCATCATCTTCTAAAGCAGAAATTACGCGCTTTTGGCGTTCTTCAGAAAGTTCACCAATGATATCTGCGGCATCATCAGAATCCATTTCTTCAACTTCTTCTGCAATTTCTTTTGCAGATAAGTTATCTAAAATTTTCTCTCGAATATCTTCGTCTAATTCCATGAGAATTTCAGACGTTTTCTCACTATCTAAAAGTTTGATGATATAGATCGCATCCTCAAAATTAACTTCGTCTAAAACTTCCGCAATATCAGCATAATGAACCTCTTCAAATAAGGATGCAATTGCTCGGTCATCTTTAGAATCTATGAGTTTGGATAGGTTTTCTAGAAATTTTTCTGTGATTTCAAATGCCATTTTCTCCGATTTTTTTGGTCAATTCTATAAATTCATTTACAGATAATTGCTCTGGTCTTTTCGCAAAGATAGGCGCTTCTTTTAAAGAATCCGAAAGATTGAAAGACTTTAAGCTTGAGCGTAACATTTTTCTTCGCTGATTAAAAGCGGTTTTTACCACTCTAAAAAATAATTTTTCATCAACAGGAAGCGAAAAATCTTTTTTCCTGATGAGTCTAATTACACCAGAATCTACTTTTGGAGGGGGGTTAAAAACGTTTGGAGGAACGGTAAACAAATACTCAACATCAAAAAAGGCTTGTGTTAAAACAGATAAGATTCCATAGACTTTAGAACCTTCTTTTTCTGCAATTCTTTTGGCGACTTCTTTTTGAAACATGCCTGCAAATTCTGGCACAAATGCTCTGTTTTCGATGGCTTTAAAAACAATTTGAGTGGAAATATTATAAGGGAAATTACCAATAATTGCTACTTGCTTTTTATTGAAAAGGGTTTGTATGTTGTGTTTTAAAAAATCGCCTTCTAAAATCGTAAAATGTTCTTGAGAGGTGTCTAATTTAAGATGTTCTAAAGGAAAAGTATCTTTTAAATAGGCCACAGATTCTCGGTCTAACTCCATCACCGTAATCTTCGCTTTTTTTGGCAATAAGTATTTTGTTAAAACGCCCATTCCAGGGCCAATTTCTAAAATATCTTCATATCCGTTTCCCGTTAAAGCATCTGCAATATCTTTTGCAATGCTTTCATCCGTTAAAAAATGTTGACCTAAATGTTTTTTTGCTTTAACTGACATCTCTAATTACTCGTATTTGTGGGGTAAAACTCTTTTATCAACTTTAGTTCTGTTCTAAAAGTTAACATTTTATCACTAAATTTTTTACTGCTTTCTCCGCGCAATTTTTCTGCTTCATTTGCGTAATAATCGTCTAAATCTTCTCTTGTATTTGCAGTATATTGTATGGAGTAGGTCTTTCCTCCCATTTCTTCTTCTACTAAAACTTCTGTGAGTTTTGCAGAGAGAAACCTCCCTGTATTTAGTACGTCTAAAATGTGAGATTCCATCCAAGTAAGCCATTCATTATGAACAGCTTCATCAATATTGATCGTTACGTTGTATATGTACATATTGGTTGTTAGTTTATGATCATTAGTTGTTGGTAAAAGTTTTTTTTAGGGGATGATTGAAACCAAAAACAAGCCATAACTAAATTTCGTCTCCTCTGATTGTTCTGTATTTTTTCCGGGCATCTACCAAATAAATACTGGAAGAATGTTCAAAAATAATCTTTTGATAGTATTCTGATGCTTTTTCTGGGCTTTTTAAATGATTTTTGTACAATTCTGCTAATTCATAATAGGCATCATCAATTAAAATACCTGTTGGATTTAACGAGATTACTTTTTCAAAATTAATAATTGCAGCTTCATATTGGTTTATTTTGAGGAACAGTTTCGCTTGTTTAAAAAGGGCTTCATCTTCAATAGGCTGCCCTTTGAAATTTTTATTGATAACACTCAAAGTGTCAATGGCTTGTTGTGTTTTGTTCTGAAAAGATAACAGTGCTGCTTTGGAATATTGTATCAACCCAGAAGGAATTTCATCTACAGGTTCATTGTCTGTTATGATTAAAAACAGGGCTAGCGCATCATTAGCAATCAATTGTGTCGTAGCACTTTTTAGCACTTTTAATTGTGCTTTCGCCCAAGGAAAATCGCCTTTAAAGTAACTTGTTTGTGCCACTTTAAAACGCGCTTGTTGCCCTAGTTCATGGTTTTTAAGTTGGGTTTGAATTTGAGAAAAATACCGTAAGGCCTTGTTGTACTTTCCTATGAAAACTAAAATATCTCCTAACTTTAATTTTATCCTTGCTTTATCAAATTTTGAGTGAGAAAAAACCAATGCCTTTTCTAAAACATCTTCGGCTTCATAAGGCTTGTTTAGATGAAACGTTAAAAAATCAGCGTAAGCTACCTGTAGTTTTATCGTTAGTTTATTTTTACCAAATTCGTTAAATAATGATTGAAATAATTTTTCTGTTTCAGGGATATTATTGGCAGCACTGATTTTTGTAAGGAATAAAAAAGCCTCAATTTTCTCTTCCTTTAAGGTTGTTTTTTGCGTTATAAAAGAGAAACATTCTTTCGCGGTAGTATAATCTTTATTTTCAAAAGCTATTTTCCCTAAGCTATAAATAGCACTCAAATCTGTTGGGTTTCTTTGATATAATGCTTTTTCTTGTACCAACGCTTTTTGGTAGCTTTTTTGTTGCGTAAACAACCAGCTTAACAAGACGTTCCAAACATCTTTTGGGTTACTCGCAGATTTTCTTAACAGTGTTTTTCTGAAGATGATATTGGCTTCATTTTCTGCATCATCAGTAATATATTTACTTGTATATCTTTGAACGATATTTAAATTTTCTTCTTTTTTATCTACCAGTTGAATATAGGATTCAAACATTTTTCTAAGCGCGCCTTTTTCTCCATAAATCTGTGCAATTTGAATATTATAATTTGCATTTTTATTTTTTGCCATTACTTTTTCATAAGCTAAAATAGCTTTGTCTAAAAGGCTGTAGTTTTTAAAAATAAGCCCTATTGTTCCACCATAGGTGCTTTTTTTGTCAATAGATGCCAATGCTAAATCATAATTTTTCTTAGCCAATTCCATGCGTTGTTGTCGCTCGTAATTGTAACCTAAATAGACATATAAATAACTTTGATGTGGATTTTTTTTCAATTTAGATTTTAACAGCTTTTCGGCCTCTAAAAATTGTTGAGTCTCTTGATAGCAAGAAATTAATCGGCTTAAATAAGTCGTATTAAATGTGCTCTTGGAATATAATTTTTTAAAAACTTCTGTTGCTTTTTTATAGGCCCCTTCTCTATAGTAGCTTTCTCCCAATAAATAATCATTTTGAGCGTAGCTAAAGCTAGTAATCGTAAGAAAAATTAGTAAACAAAGTTTTTTCATTTAATTCAAAGATAAGTAAGAAAAAGTTTAAAATATTATTAAATCCATCAATTTTGAGCGGTTCCTTTGAATGGTTCTGGCACAAAAATTGACTACACTATAAGTGAACTAACAAATTAAGATGATGAGAGATTTTAAAAACCAATACGAAATTGCAAAACACAATTCAAAATTTTTTATGAAAAACGGACAAATTAGTGCTTATTTGAAGGCACTTTTAATAATGAATAAATACAAAAGACTAATGGTCGCTGTTGTTGCTAATTAATTTTAGTTGATGTTTTCTAAAAACCAACAACAAAAAAGGATTAACCAATAAAATCAAACCCACAATAAGGCACTAATACTTCTGGTATTTTAATTCCTTCTTTTGTTTGATAATTTTCTAAGATTCCAGCTAAAACCCTCGGTAAAGCTAAAGAACTTCCATTTAAGGTGTGCGCCAATTCGCTATTTCCTTCCTTGTTTTTAAAACGAAGTTTCAACCTATTTGCTTGAAATGTTTCAAAATTTGAGGCAGAACTAATTTCTAACCATCGGTCTTGTCCTGCAGAAAACAATTCAAAGTCGAAAGTTAATGCAGCCGTAAAACCAGTGTCTCCACCACATAAGCGTAAAATTCTATAAGGCAATTTTAATTCTCTTAAAATATCTTTAATGTGTTCTACCATGCCGTTTAAAGCAGCATAAGAAGTCTCAGGATGTTCAATTCTTACAATCTCTACTTTGTCAAATTGATGCAACCTATTTAAACCACGAACATGGGCGCCATAGCTGCCTGCTTCTCTTCTAAAACAAGGTGTATATCCCGTAACTTTTATGGGGAAGTCTGCTTCGTGCATTAAATTGCCACGAAACATATTTGTAATTGGAATTTCTGCAGTAGGAATCAAGTACAAATCGTCCTCCGTACAATGATACATTTGCCCATCTTTATCTGGCAATTGACCTGTAGCGGTTGCAGAAGCTTCATTTACTAAATGTGGAACTTGCACTTCAGTATACCCAGCTTTTGTGTTTTTATCTAAAAAATAATTGATTAATGCACGTTGTAATTTTGCACCTTTTCCTTTATAAACAGGAAAACCAGCACCCGTAATTTTGTTTCCTAATTCAAAATCGATGATGTCATATTTCTTTGCTAGTTCCCAATGAGGAAGTGCGTTTTCTCCCAAATCAGGAACCAGTCCTTCTTTAAAAATTTGCTCATTATCTTCTTCAGAGGTTCCAGCATTTACCGAAGTATGAGGAATGTTTGGAATTTGAAACAATAAGGTTTGTAATTCGTAAGCATACTCCTGTAATTTTTCTGCAAGCGCTTTCGATTTTTCTTTTAACTGACCTGTCTTTTCTTTTAATAATGTTGCTTCTTGTACTTTTCCAGATTTAAAGAAAGCGCCAATTTCTTTAGACATTTTATTAGACTCAGACAATGTATTGTCTAGCTGAACTTGCGTTCCTCTTCGATTTTCATCAGCAGTTAAAACTTGTTCAATGATACGTTCAGCATTCGCAAAATTACGTTTTGCTAATCCTTGTAAAACAGCCTTTTTGTGATCTCTAATAAATTGTACTTGTAACATTGGTCTAGAAATTTAGAAATGCAAAGATATAATTTGTGTTTTTGATTTGCCCTTAAATCAATAATAAATAATTCAATCACATCGGAGGTATCCTAAAAATAATAAATATGCTTTTTTTTTGGGCGTTACCACAAGGGTCAGGCTTTTCGTTTCAAGTCCTCGTTCGTTCCTCTCTGCGGGCTTTTTACTACAATCCTTAACGCGTATTGCAATCCTAAAAAAGGAAGTTTTTATTCAAATGATACCAGGTTACAACAAGTGAGTTGTTCCTTTTGAGGAATTAAAAAAGGGGAGTACTTTCAATATAATCTCGTGCAATTTTTTCATCCTTCTTCAATTGAAGAATTAACAGATCAACCGTCTCAAATTTCTTTTCATCACGTAAAAAACAAAGCAGTTCTATGGTCAATTTTTGATGGTATAGGTCTTGATTAAAATCAAAAAAATGAACTTCAATCGTTTGATGATTACCATTCACAGTTGGTCTGTTTCCAATGTTCATCATTCCAAAAACGACCGAGTTTTCAAGGGTTGATTTCACAACATAAACCCCCGTTTTAGGAATCAGTTTATAACTCTCTTTTATATCAATATTTGCTGTAGGGTAGCCAATTTTTCCGCCTAATTTTTTTCCGTTAACAACCCTGCCTATTAGCATAAAATGATACCCCAAATAACTGTTGGCAGTGTTCAAATTTCCTCTTGCTAAAGCGCGTCTAATTTTAGTAGAACTGACAGAAACATCATCAATATCTTGCGCTGGAATTTCTTCCACCGAAAAATCATATAAATGACTGTACTCGGTTAGTTGAACAATATTTCCTTCTCTATTTTTACCAAAATGATGATCATAACCAATAATTAATTTAGAAATATTCAGTTGATTTACTAAAAAATCACGAACAAATTCTAGTGCCGTCATTCTAGAAAAATCTTTGCTAAAAGGATGAATTACTAAATAATCCAAACCTGTTTTTTCTAAAAGGTTTGCACGTTCATCAATGGTATTGATCAATGCAATAGAAGCTTCTTTCTGAAGCACCATTCTTGGATGCGGAAAAAAAGTAAGTAACACGGACTTTCTTTTTGCTTTTTTTGCTTCTAAAACTAATTTTTCAATAATTTTTTGATGCCCAAAATGTACTCCATCAAAAGTACCAATGGTGACAAAAGTTTTTTCGTTTGTAGAAAAATTAACAATGTTTTCAATTACTTTCAAGAATGTAAAAATTAATTAGAAGTACAAATGTACAATAACTAATGTTTTTTTGTGATATCACAAAGCGGGATTTTTAGACTATTGATGTCATAAAAATTTTAACTAAATTTTGGCAAAAATTTAAAATATAATGTTAAATATTATTTTATTCAAAAAAAATTGTACTTTGCATGTAATTAACTTAACCCCTATAAATTATGATAAAAAAGATTTTACTTCTTGGGCTTATAGCTTTTAGTAGTGTTGCAATGGTTGCTCAAACCATCGTTACAGGAACAATAACAGACCTAAAGACTGGTGATACGCTTCCAGGAGCAAACATAAAAATTTCTAGAAAAGCAGTAGGAACAACTACAGACTTTGATGGGAACTTTGTGTTAAATGTTGCTGACAAGCCACCCTTTACCATAGAAATTTCTGTATTAGGATTCAAAACAGAAAAAGTTGAAATTTTAAATAATAACCAAAAACTAGATATTGGTTTAACCGAAAACGAAACCTCTCTAGATGAGATTGTCGTTTCTGCTTCTAGAACTCCAGAACGAATTATGGAATCTCCAGTATCTATTGAACGAATGGACACGAGAGCTATAAAGAACACTTCTGCACCTTCTTTTTATGATGGTTTAGAAAATTTAAAAGGAGTAGATGTAAACACCAACAGTTTAACATTTAAATCTGTAAATACGCGTGGTTTTGCAACCTTTTCAAACACCCGTTTTATGCAATTGGTAGACGGTATGGACAATGCTGCACCTGGATTGAACTTTGCTATTGGTAATTTACTAGGAATGTCTGAATTAGACGTAAAAACAGTAGAATTATTGCCAGGAGCCTCTTCTGCGTTGTACGGAGCAAATGCCTTTAATGGGATTTTGTTTATGACCAGTAAAAGTCCTTTTGACGATCAAGGAATTAGTTTTTCTTACAAACAAGGAATTACAAGTCAAGAAGCAGCTGGAGATAATAATTTTCATGACGTAAACATAAGAATGGCCTATGCCTTTTCTGATAAGTTTGCAGCAAAAGCAACCTTATCCTATTTAGAAGGAACAGATTGGTATGCAACTGACGATAGAAATACAGACGGAGACGAGTATATTTCTGGAGACAGAAGTTCTGATCCAAACTATAATGGTGTGAATGTTTTCGGAGATGTTGCTTCTACAGATTTAGGAGGTGCAATCGGTGAAGTTAGTAGAACTGGATACGATGAAAAAGATTTAATCGATTACGGAGTTAAAAGTATAAAATTTGGCACCTCATTAAATTACCGCCCTTTTGGTGATGATCGTTTGGAAGTTATCTGGAATTC